>Ga0316226_1000043_pt1 | contig 207115 bp, 175 predicted proteins | sample TBH18017metaG_FD_206009 | JGI IMG/M metagenome (GOLD analysis project Ga0316226, IMG submission 206009) | Freshwater microbial communities from Trout Bog Lake, Wisconsin, USA - TBH18017 | ecosystem: Environmental > Aquatic > Freshwater > Lake > Hypolimnion/Profundal zone | place: USA...
TATTAAATCATTCACCGGCTGTGCATTCAAATACCAATAAAAAAGGCATCCATTTAGCGCAGAAAAACTACAGCATGGATGCCTTTTTAAAGGGGAAAACCGGTATTATTTTTTCTCTTCCGGCTTGGCGTCGGTTGCCTGGTCTTTTTTATTATCTGATTTTAACTCGTCTTCTATTCCGGCCATACCGTCTTTAAAGCTCTTAACGCCTTTGCCGATACCTTTCATAAGTTCCGGGATTTTGGATCCACCGAAAAGAAGCAGAATGATCAGGGCAATGAAAATAATTTCCTGGGTGCCCAGACCAAAAATCAATAAAATACCTAGAGTCATGATTTCCTGAATTTAAAAAACAAAAGTAAGGAAAGAATTATAAAAATAATATTTTATTTTCCGAAAAACATGCAGGCGTCACCGTAGCTGAGAAAACGGTAGCCGCTTGCAAGTGCGTGGGAATAGGCATCTTTCCAGCCATCGCCGGCAAATGCAGCGATCAGCAGCAGCAGTGTGCTCTGGGGCATATGAAAATTAGTGACCAGGGTGTTCACCATCCTGAACCGGTATCCCGGCACAATGATCAGGCTTGTACTTCCCTGGTATTTGTCCAGTCCTTTATATTCAACGAAAGAGATCAGTGCATCCAGGGATTCTTCCGCAGACGGAAGACCCTTGCTGTTCATTTCATAAGGGTCCCATTGATCGGTTGTTAACGTTTCTGCATGTGGATGTGCAGTTGCCTTTACACCAAGCCAGTAGAGGCTTTCAAGTGTCCTCGCAGAGGTGGTGCCTACGGCAATGACCGGTTTGTCGAGCCTGTCCCTTAATGACCTCAGGGTGCCCAGGTCAACCGTTATGGCTTCCCTGTGCATGATATGTTTACGGATGTCGGGCACATTTACAGGCCTGAAGGTACCCAGCCCTACATGCAGGGTAACTTTCATTTCGGCGCACTGCCGGGCTTTGAGGCGGTCCAGGATGTCTTTTGTAAAGTGCAGCCCTGCCGTGGGAGCCGCAACTGATCCTTCATGCCTTGCATATACCGTCTGGTAACGGTCGATGTCCTCATCGCCGGGCTCCCTGAAAATATAAGGTGGAAGCGGAACTTTGCCGGCAGCGGCAAGAACTTCCGAAAAAGTCAGGTTTGAGGGTTCCCAGCTGAATCCGATCCCGAAACATCCGTCTCCGAGACTTGTCTTTCTTTCCGCTTTCAGCCATCCGCCTTCATCATCCATATACTTAACAAGAATTTCAGTCTTCCATTTTTTTGAATTCCCTACCAGGCAGCTCCATCTGCAGCTTCCCTTCCGGCTGAATGCCATCTGCAGGTCCCTTGAAGGTGCAAGGGGTTCAAGGCAGAAGATCTCTATAAGGCCTCCCGTGGATTTTGTAAACAACAGCCTGGCGCGAACGACCTTGGTATCATTGAAGACAAGGGTGCTTCCTTCGGGGATAAGGCTGGCTATGCCTGAGAATTTTTCATCAAGGATCTGTCCTTCGCGGAAGACCAGCAAGCGTGAGGCATCCCTGTTTTGAAGGGGCTCCTGGGCGATGCGGTCAGCCGGCAGTTCATAGGTGTAATCAGCAATATTAATGCTGCCGGGCAGAATCATAAGGTAAGGCTTAAAAAAAACACCCGGCCTCAGGCACTTAGCCTGCACCCGCCGGATGTTTCAAAGATAAAAACTAATTCTTTTCGGTGGTGAAGAATTTCGGTTTGTAGGTGATCATCAGATAAACATATTGTGATCCCCTGACTGAGCTGACGAGGCCGTTCAGTTTTTCCATGGCCGAAGTGGGGAAGAAGTAGCAATAGGCTGCATTCAGCTCCACGTTGGGCAGGGGTTTGTAAAGAAACATAAGGTCAAGTTCCGATCCGAGGTTTTGAGAGACTTTTGTTTTCATATCGGCAAGGTACTGGTTCCCAAGGCTGAAGTACCTCCAGGTTGCCTCCAGGGAAGTAACCTTGCTGAAATTCACAATACCACGGGCGTAAAGCTGATTCAGCCCGGGATAGTTCGGGCTTGTCGACATCATGCTGTTGAACATGTCCATGTAACCGTAAAGTTGGTGTGCTGTTCCATAAAGGGTGTTGAAACTGGTAACTTTCTTTGCCACATCGGCTGCCTTGGCGGGATCGTTATTTGTTCCGCTGAGCTGTTCATAGCCTACCAGGAGTTTCAGGGGTTTTACGATCTGGTAGGAAACATTCACTGCCCACATGTATGCTGCCACCTTGCGCCCGTCCTGTATATGGCCGCCCTGGTAATAACCGCTGGCAAACACACCAAGGTTCTTCCAGTTGAACCATAGGTTGGCTCCAACGGTGTACCTGGCATATATCTGGTCGGGGCCTGTGATTGGAACCTGGCTTGATGTTTTTACTACCGTATGGCCAATAATGGAGTCTTTGTTGTTACGAACCCAGAGTGTATCGTATTTGTTAACTGATTTATATTGCAGCGGAAGCTGGAATGCGTCCACAACCCCCATTACAGATACTTTAAGCATGTCTTTGAAGAAGCTCATCTGGTTCCAGAGGTAACCCATGTATTTGTAATTCTTCAGGCTGTAATTGGAAAGGAATGCTCCTGCAGGCGCAGCATTGTTCACCGCAAAACTGAAATCTCCCTGGTAAGAGACCTTCGGAGCTCCCCACTGGAATCCCACGATGTCGTGAGCTGAGCCCTGCGGCCTCCAGTTGTTGTAACCTATAAGCCTCTGATCGTCGTACGAAAGGGCTATACGGCCAACACGGATAGCGAAATTGTCCATGAAACTGTATTTAAACCAGGCTTCGAAAATGTTCACCGTATTATTCCGTATGGTATCACTGTTAAATAAGTTGTTTTCACCGAAAACATAAGCATGCTGAAGTGAAAACCGCGTGATGAATTTATCGGATTTGTAATCGAAAATCAGGCGGGTACGGCCCAGAATGTCCCCGTAAGCGCTCTGGGTGGAGTCCCGGAGTTTGGTATAACCGTCGCGGTATTCGCCTCTTGGCCTGAATTCACCCGAAATGGTGAACTGTGCGATTGAAGAGTTGCTCAGAAGCATCAAAAATGCTGCAAGAATCAATAGTTTGTAAAGATTTTTCATAGTACTTTTGTTTAGTTATGCGGGTGTAAAAGTAGAAAAAATATTATATCGAGTGGTCAAACGTTGCATATCGACTGCTTCTTAAAAAATGTATTTTTGCAATTATGAAGTTCAAATATTACATACCCAATTCCATCACACTCCTTAACCTGGTCAGTGGTGTGCTTTCCATAACGTCTATTCTTTCGGGACAGTTGGTATGGGCGGCTGCGTTTATCTTTATAGCTGCCATATTCGATTTCCTTGACGGCACCATGGCAAGATTACTCGATGCCCGTTCGGAACTCGGAAAGCAGCTGGATTCCCTGGCTGATGTGGTATCCTTTGGCGTGGCCCCGGGAATTATCATCTTTAACCTGCTTTCGGCAAATTGCGCAAACAGCTGCAATGCCCTGGACCGAATGCATATTACACCGTATTTTGCACTGCTGATCCCGGTTTGTTCGGCAATAAGGCTTGGCAAGTTCAACATTGACCTGAGGCAGGAGGTGAATTTCATTGGTTTGCCCACACCTGCAAATGCCATATTTTTTGCTTCAATTCCTCTTGTGATTTTTCTTCAGCCTCATATCTATTCGGTGATAAAACTGGATTTCATGGCTGATTTCTTCTCAAACTCAAGGGTGATTGCAGTATTGGCGGTATTCTTTTCCTATCTCCTGATATCCGATTTTAAAATCTTTTCGATCAAGTTCAAAACAATGGACTGGACCAAAAACAAGAAGAGCTATATCCTGCTGATCTCTTCATTGGTACTGTTGCTGTTGTTTTCTCTGAATGCAATACCGCTGATTATATTGCTTTATCTCTTGCTCTCATTAGGTTATCAGAGGCAGATTTAGGTAGCGAGGTAGCGAAAGGCGAAAAGCGAAATTGCAGTAAGCGAAGCATTTTACAAAAGCCGCCTTGGGTGCAAGGAGCGAATTCAACGTAGTTAAATTTCCTGGAAAATAGTTTAATGCAGCGACGCAGCAACGTCAGCGGCGTTGTAAAGATGCGAGCGATTTCGCTACCTGTTTTCGCTACCTCGCTACCTGTTTTCGCTACCTCGCTACCTGATTTCTATCTTAGCTCAAAATTCTCTCCAAGGTACACCTTGCGCACATGCGGGTCGTCGGCGAGCTCCCTTGAAGTGCCGGCACGAAGTATGGATCCTTCGAACAGCAGGTAAGCCCTGTCGGTGATGGTGAGTGTTTCGTGAACATTATGGTCGGTGATGAGCACACCTATATTCTTTTCTTTCAGCCTTGAAACGATATTCTGTATGTCTTCCACGGCAATAGGGTCTATTCCGGCAAATGGTTCATCGAGAAGGATGAACTTGGGATCAACAGCCAGGCAGCGCGCGATCTCACACCTGCGGCGTTCACCTCCCGAAAGGGTGATCCCCTCGCTTTTCCGTACGTGCTGAAGTCCGAATTCATCGAGAAGGGTTTCGAGCCGTTCTTTCTGTGCGGCCTTGGTCAGCCCCGTGAATTCAAGTATGGCCCTGATGTTATCTTCAACGCTTAATTTGCGGAAAACAGAAGCTTCCTGTGGGAGATAACTGATGCCCCTTTGCGCCCGCTTGTACATGGGTTCATCGGTGATATCTATTTCGTCGAGAAACACCTTGCCGGCTAAAGGTTTTATAAGTCCTACGATGATGTAAAACGAGGTGGTCTTCCCGGCCCCGTTGGGCCCGAGCAAACCCACGATCTCTCCCTGCTTCAGATCGACGGAAACTTCATTGACAACAGTCCTTTTACGGTATTTCTTAATGATTTTCTCGGTGCGGAGTATCATACCTGGTAATTTCTCTTTGCTTATTCAAAAGTAAACAAAATCCTCAGAAAGTGAAGTTCATTGAAACGAAAAGGCCGAATTTGGTGACATTGGGGTTTTGTATATCATGAAGATGGGTCATCCTCCACACAGCGTCAACTCTGAAAATCCTGAAGATATTCTCAATGCCGGCTCCGGCTTCCCAGTAGGGTGTGCTCCCGAAAGGCCGCATCTGGTCGGGAAAAAGCGAGTAGCTTTCGTTCCCCGAGGCCAGGGTGCCGTAAACGCAGCGCAGATGCACAACCTCCCTCCATTTCAGCGTTCTGATTCCCGGGATATGATTGAACACCAGTCCGTCGAAATGATGGGTAAAATAGAAACTGAACCAGGTATCGCTCACAAATTCATAATAATTCATCAGGTTGGAGGCATCCTCATCGAAAAGGAAGGTCTGGTTGCCGTCGTGGTTCCTGAGCAGGGGATAAGGAAGGGTCCCCCAGATCTTGCCGATCTCGATCTTGTATTTTGACCATCCGATGGTTGAAAAATTAAACCATTGCTGGATGTTCAGCTGCAGCCTTTCGTATTCATAATCACTTTTAAAGGCATTTGGCATTCCGTAAGCGAAACTTATTAGTATGATAGGATAGCTGGAACTGATGGTGTACCTGTAAAATTCGGCATTTACGAATTTCTCGTGCCACGACAGCCGGGTGTCGAACTTTATCTCGGAAGTATAGATCGAACTCATGAGCTGGGGGGATGAAGTGCCATCGGGAAATATGACGAACTGAGTCATACCCAATGGAAAAATCTCACGGTGGGTGAGGGTCAGGGTATTGATCAGACCGTTGTACCATTCATGTTCATAAGCCAGTTTGTATTCCCTTACCATGGTCAGTTTGTTGTTGGGCCCACGGTGGAAAAGGGACGATAGAATGTTATCGGTTGCAAATGCGTTGGGACTAAGGCCAAGCTGTTCCACGTCCCATTTGTATGCAGCAGAGAAATCCCTCCTGGGATTTTTACTGAACATATAAAGAAGATCGCCCCCGAACTTGAATTTACCGTCGAGCGTCCCGTAGGCGCCGTAAGCTTCGAGCTGTATCTTTTTACTGAAGCTGTTGGCCGTCCTGCCGCCGATCCTGAACCTTGCCCCTTCCACCCCGTTGTAGCTGAACAATTTGAAATAAGGCCCGAGTTCCACCTTGCCCCAGCAGAGGTAGCCTGTTGTTATTCCGTAAATAATATCCACATACGTTTTAAAAATAGGCATGTTCTTAACCGAGTCCACCATTTTATAGATGCCTTGTTCCGTTTTATTCAGTTTTTCGGGCCTGTTCTCCTGCCAGTAGGCCTCGTCTTTTTTATCGGAGCTGGGTTCTATCATGACATTGGTAGGTTTGGAAAAAAATTTTACCGATTCAGCTATGTCATACTGGAAGTCGGAATATTGCACCGTACGGTGTGCGAAGAACCCGATAAGCTTTCGGGCATTTGCGACAATATTGAAATCTACCGAAAATTTATCCTTTCTCAGCAGCCAGTATCGGTTGTCGGTCCATTCGTATTCCTGTGCGATCGCAAGGTCGTTGACAAAATTAATATTGGCGTCGCCCGCGATGCGCATTTCAATCTTTCTCACTGCGAAAGTAGTGTCGGTGATCCAGAGATTCCCTGTAAAAGTGAGCTCCTGCAGGCGTTTTGGTTTGAACATCAGGTGATAACACCAGTTGTTCCCGATATATACCGAGTCAACAAGAAAATACTTGTAGGTATCCAGGCCGAAGTCAGCAATGGGACTCACAAAATTCTTCTCAAAGATCAGCACATAGTTCTTATATACATCAACTTCCTGTGAGAGGTTCCCGAGGAACTGTGACACGCTCTGGTTCTCGAGCCCCGAAAGCCGGCTGGCCATGATGATCTCTTTTTTTGCCCTTGGCGATTTCCTGTAATACACTTCACTCATGGTCTCCGTTATAAAGACAGGGAGGTATGATTTCCCGTTAATGGTTGAAGTGTCGACAAAGTTCCACACAAAGTCAAAAGGCTTAAGGATTTTCCTGCTCTTAAGCTTATCACTGATGTTATTGGCGTCGACCTCGATCTTGGTATAGGTTTTATACTGATAGGTGTCGAACGACTGAAGCATGTTTGCTTCCTTATGCTGTATGACTTTTTTAATGATCGCATCTGCCGGATTTCCTTTGTAGCGGACCTCAACTTCCTGGAGATTATACTGGCGGGGATCGAGCTCAAAGTCGATGGTCTGGAACTGGTGCAGGCTGATCTTTTTGACCGATTCTTTGTAACCCAGGACCGATGCCCATAAACTGTCGGCCTTAGATTTGAACTCCAGGGCATAATTCCCGTTGAAATCGGTAAGGGTTCCCAGGGTTGTGCCTTTGGGAACAATGCTTACAAAAGGAATTGCTTCTCCCGTTTTTGAGTCCTTCACATGACCCATGATCTTTGTGATCTGTGAGTATGCAATCCCCGGAAAAAGCGCAATGAGAAGAAAGCAAAGAGGCACGAGCTTTCGTGCCCCCAGTATTTTAATCATATGGTATGAACATTTAAACGGCAGGTTCATTTTCGGAAAGTTCATCCCAGAATTCCACCGCTCTCCTGAGATGGGGAATAACGATGGTACCGCCAACCAGCGTGGCAATTGCAAATATCTCCGACATTTCCTCCCGGCTCACTTTTTGTTCGTGGCATTTTATCAGGTGGTACCTCACACAATCGTCGCAACGCAGAACCATTGAAGCTGCAAGTCCCAGCATTTCCTTGGTCTTCACCGGAAGGGCACCTTCCATGTATGCATTGGTGTCAATATTATATATGCGTTTGATCACCTTGTTATCCAGGTCAAGGATGCGTTCATTCATCTTTTCCCTGTACGCGTTGAATTCTTCTGCTTTTTTTCCCATGCCTGATCAGATAATTCCTTCGTTAAGGATGTCGTGAAGATGGATTACACCTTTGTATGATGTCTTTTCAACAACCAGCAGCTGGGTTATATTGTTCTTTCGCATTATTCCAAGGGCATCGATCACCAGGGTTGAAGGTTCAATGGTCTTTGGTCTCAGCGACATGATATCCTTTGCCTTCAGTTTCCCGAGTTCACCGCCTTTTTCAAGCATGCGTCTGAGGTCGCCGTCGGTGATTATGCCGGCAACTTTGCCTTTTTCTATGACCGCCGTGGCTCCCAGCCTTTTCGAGGATATTTCGAAGATCACCTGTTTGATGTCGTCGGTTGTTTTAACAATTGGTTTCTGGTTGTGCACGTAGATGTCGGAAACTTTCAGGTACATTTGTTTACCAAGGGCTCCGCCCGGATGAAATTTCGCGAAATCGCCGGCCGTGAACCCCCTGGCTTCAAGCAGGCATACTGCCAGGGCATCGCCCATCACCATCTGGGCAGTGGTGCTTGAAGTGGGAGCCAGGTTGTTGGGGCAGGCTTCCCTTGATACGGTGGTGTCAATAACATAGTCACTCTGCAGGGCAAGATAAGAGCCGGTGTTCCCTACCAGTGAAATAAGAAGGCTGCCCTGTTGCTTAAGCAGCGGCACAAGGACTTTGATCTCGGGGGTTTCCCCGCTTTTGGAAAGGCAGATAATGATATCATCTTTTTGCACTATCCCAAGGTCGCCGTGAATGGCATCTGCTGCATGCATGAAAATGGCAGGAGTTCCCGTGGAATTAAAGGTGGCTACTATTTTCTGACCAACGATTGCTGATTTTCCTATCCCGGTCACGACCACCCTTCCTTTGGATTTTATGATACGCCGAACACACTCCAGGAAATCATTATTGACCGATCCGGCCAGGTTTTGTATAGCGGTTGCTTCATCCTTTATTGTTCGGATAGCGACCTGTTTCAATGCATCAGATGTTTTCAATACACAATTTTTTTAATTTTTTTTGGTTATTTGGAGATGTTTATGCTTATATTTGTATATAGGACGTAAAAAATTAATAATCAACGTTCGGCACACAAAAGTACGAAATTAATCATTTTTAAATGGCAGTAAACAAGGACCCATACAAGCTGCATGAAGTTTTAAAGAAAGTTTTTGGTTTTAGTGGATTCAAAGGAAGCCAGGAAGCTGTTATCAATAATGTCCTCGCTAAAAAAGATACATTCGTTATCATGCCCACGGGGGGCGGGAAATCGCTGTGTTACCAGCTCCCTGCATTAGTCCTTCCAGGTACTGCGATCATTGTATCCCCTCTCATCGCCCTGATGAAAAATCAGGTAGATTCCATGAGAAGTTTCGGAACTGAGGAAGAAGTTGCTCATTTCATGAACTCTTCACTCACCAAACAGGAAATCACGCAGGTAAAAAAGGATGTTACCAAAGGCAGGACCAAGCTTTTATATGTTGCACCCGAAACAATCACAAAGGAAGAGAACATCGACTTCCTCAAGAACATCAGTATTTCGTTCTATGCTATCGATGAGGCGCATTGCATATCGGAATGGGGGCACGACTTCAGGCCGGAATACCGGCGTTTGAGACCCATCATCCAGGCTATAGGGCAGGATGTGCCGGTGATCGCTTTAACTGCAACAGCAACACCAAAGGTTCAGCAGGACATACAGAAGAACCTCAATATGATGGATGCCACGGTATTCAAAGCATCCTTCAACAGGCCCAACCTCTATTATGAAGTCAGGGCCAAAACGAAAAATGCTTCCAAAGACATTATTAAATACATCAAGGGGCATGCCGGCAAGTCGGGTATTGTTTACTGCCTGAGCCGCAAAAAAGTTGAAGAGTTAGCCGACACTCTCGTGGTGAACGGGATCAAAGCCCTGCCTTACCATGCAGGCCTTGATGCTGCCACCCGCCGGTCCAACCAGGACAAATTCCTGATGGAAGAAGTGGATGTGATTGTGGCAACCATAGCTTTCGGAATGGGCATCGACAAACCCGATGTACGGTATGTGATTCATAACGACATGCCCAAAAGCCTGGAGGGATATTACCAGGAAACAGGCCGTGCGGGCCGGGATGACGGGGAAGGTAACTGCATTGCCTTCTATGCCTATGAAGACATTCAGAAACTCGAAAAGTTCCTGAAAGGAAAATCGGTAGCTGAACAGGAGATCGCCAAACAACTGCTGCTTGAGACGGTAGCTTACAGTGAATCTTCGGTATGCCGGCGCAAACAGCTGCTGCATTATTTCGGAGAAATATTCAAGGAGGAAAACTGCCAGAATTGTGACAACTGCATGCATCCAAGGAAAAAATTTGAAGGAAAACAATATGTTCAGATCGTGCTTGAGACTGTTCTCGCTGTAAAACAGCAGTTCAAGAACAAACATGTGATCAATATCATCATCGGCAAGAATTCAGCCACGATCAAATCATACAAGCACAACAAGCTGCCCCAGTTCGGCAAGGGGGCCGCAAAGGAAGAGAAGTTCTGGAATGCGGTGATCAGGCAGGCCCTCATCGAACGCCTGCTTACGAAAGACATTGAGAACTACGGCTTGCTGAAGATCAGCCCCGAAGGCCTGGAATTCCTGAAGAATCCTTATTCCATGATGCTCATGGATGACAGGGATTATGAGAACCCCGAGGAAGAGGACCTGATGGAAGCCATGGGGTCGAAAAGCAGTACAGCTGATAAAACTTTGTTCGCCCTGCTTAAGGACCTGCGTAAGGAAATTGCCCGTAAGGAAAAACTTCCGCCTTTTGTGATCTTCCAGGATCCATCCCTGGAAGATATGGCCATCCAATATCCCATTAACCCTGAAGAGCTAAAACAGATCACGGGTGTGGGCAGCGGAAAAGCACATAAATACGGCAAACCTTTTCTTGACCTCATCAAGGAATATGTCGAGGAGAACGAGATCATCCGGCCGATGGACATGGTCGTCAAATCGGTGGTCAACAAGTCGGGCATCAAGGTGTATATCATCCGCAGTATTGACCGTAAAATTGCTCTCGAAGACATTGCCCTGGCAAAGAACCTGAGCTTCGGAGAACTCCTGACCGAAATTGAAAGCATCGTCGGATCGGGCACCAAGATCGATCTCGACTATTATATTGACGAAGTAGTTGATCTATACCACCAGGAGGAAATTTTCGAGTACTTTCGCAAAGCCGAATCGGATTCCATCAACGAAGCCCTCCGTGAACTCGGGGAAGATGAGTTTACCGAGGAAGAGATCAGGCTTATGCGTATCAAATTCATGTCAGAACTAGGTAATTAAAACATCAAATCATGCAGGAAGAAAATTTAAACAAACCTGAAGAAATTCAGGAAAATACAGCTATTGAACATCCGGAAGCAAAACCTGGAACACCGGCAGCGCCAAAACATCCGTTCTTTGTTTTCACCATTAACACTGTGCTTGGGCTTGTGCTTCTTGCAGGCCTGGTCGTACTTTATATTATGGTGCTTACAAAAAAGGAACAGACGGTACAGCTGCCGATGGCATTGCAAAACTCGAAGGGAAAGGCGCTTTCGGTGGTATATATCAACCTTGATTCCTTAAACACCAGGTATGAACTTATCAGGAACCTGAGAAAAGACCTGGAAGCTACTGTGAACAAGCTGCAGTCGGAGCTTAAAAAAGAAGAAGAAACCCTGCAAAAGGACGGAGCGGACTTTCAGCAGAAGGTCCAGTCCAATGCAATTTCAGAAGCTTCTGCAAAACAAGTCTATGAGATCCTGATGAAAAGGCAGCAGGCCCTGGTCGAAAAAAAGGACAGGTATACCCAGATGATGACCCAGCAACAGATAGCGATGAACCAGAAACTGACCGATACGCTGACCAACTTTCTCAAACGCTTTAACAGGACGTATAAGTTTGACTATATCATGGGATACAAGAGCGAGGGGGAGATCCTTATCGCAAACGACACCCTGGATATTACCAGCACTATTGTTAATGCCATCAACAAGGAATACGTGGAAAGAAAGAAATAATGAAACCCATTGCTTTCATCCTGCTCTGCCTGATCCCGGTTTTTTTTTCATGCAGCTCGCCCGAGAAGCATGAAACAAGCTTCAACCTGCCTGCTGATTCTGTCATACCTGAAAAAAAAATGATGTCCCTTCTTGTTGATGTTCATCTGCTTGAAGGGGGGCTGATGGTTGAAAGGAACAGGGGGGAAGTGGACAGTAAATGGAGCCAGGAAGCATACCGTAAGCTTTTTCTGAAATATCATATAACCTCAAAGCAGTTCATCAGGAACATGGGGTACTACCAGAATGATCCCGTGAATTTTACCAGGATTTACGATACGGTAATCCAGAGGATCAACAGGCTCAAAAAAACAAAGAGTTAATGCCTGGTGAAGGTCGATGTCACCTGCCTCAGGGTGGCTCCGTCGTTTATCGTATAACTCCATTTTATGGTTGAAGTCCCGGAGAGGATGCCCGAACCATTTACTACAAGGTTGTCACCAATGATCTCATTCGGGTCAAGAGTTATGGTATTGCCCGAAACCAGGGCTTTTGCAGGGGGGTAAGAGTACCCGATCCCGGCAAAATTATAGATAAGCACACCGGTTTTTGAATTTGTATCCGCAGCAATACGGGCTTCATAACTGTATTTCACCCAGGTCTCCTGCACACCCCAGTTGCCGATGAATGCTGTCCTGGCATCAGACGCAGGTGTGGTCGTACTTTCTTTCTGACATCCCGTGATCACCAGGAAAGCAAGCATTGCAATTACAAACAATGGCCTGACTTTTTGCATAACGGGAATTCAAATTTTATTAAATCATCAGAATATAATGCTTACTCCAATACTGGGCATAATGGGTAACTGGTTGACCTGGGTATAGGAAACCCTGTCGAAATAGAAGATGTTGGTCTGGTTAAGGGCATTGGTCACACTCACCGTGGCATCAAGTTTTGCGTTCTTCCCAAGCAGGAAAGTTTTTTTAAGGCTGACGTCAAATCTGCTGTAGTAGGTAAGACGGCCCTGGTTGTAATCGGCATAAAGTATACCAAGATTACCGTTAGTGCGGGTATAATCCCCTCCCATATCACCGAAACTGAGTTTCTCATAAAATCCCTGGGTCTGGGTGAACGGGAAACCTGATCCGAAGTTATACCTTGCATCAAATTCCCAGAGTCCTTTTTTCCCGAAAAGATAAGTAGCCAGAAGGTTCAGGTTATGCCTGCGGTCCCAGATCGGCACGTAATGAATCACTCCGTCGTACATGTGAACGAAACACAGGGAGTATGTAAGCCAGAGGCTTAGTTTCGAGAGCTGGTATTTTAATGAAACATCGACTCCTTCTGCATCACCGGTTTCGAGTATGAAATCCTTTTTGAAATAATCGGGTTTGCTCGCGTTTTCAGGAGTGTCGTCATACAGTTTATTCCTGTTCATGGTTGTAAGCTGGGGATAATATTTGTAGTATCCTTCCACGTTCAGGGAAAGAGTCTTTACAATATCCCATTCGAATCCAAGGATCACCTGGTCACATAACTGCAAGCGGGTCGTGACGGGTTTCCCAAGGAATTCTTTCTGCAGGTTCTGGGGGGCTGCAAGGTATCCTGTGAACAGGTTTACCACATCCTGGCTGTATGTCGTGCTGATAAGATCCTGGGAATACATGCCGGCAGCCATTTTGAGCCTGAACCTTGGAAGCATGTTATATTTTATCGACAGCCTTGGTTCAAACCTGAAATTTGCAAGAGTCGCATAATAGGCAAGCCTTATACCGGGTTCCATTACAAATTTCCCAAATACCCATTTGTATTTGCCGTACCCTGAAATTTCGGTAGTATTTTCATCATAATCAATAGCCCGGTTGATGCTGTTATAAAAACTAAGGACGGTATGATATCCTGAACCTTCAAGCCCATAGCGGAGGGAGCTTTTCCCGAAGAAATAGGTGAAATCAAGACCCACATTAAACCCCCCGATGGAGCTTGAACGCGGCGACATATTGACCTGCTCCATATTCACTTTATAATAGGAATAAGCTGCATGACCTTCCAGGAGAACAGGGGTTTTACCGGGAATGGCAACAAAATTCAAACCACCGCCGTAAGAATTCCAATTGTAATTCTGCAGGATCTGGTATTTCACATTGTCGTTGAAATCAAAGCCATAAAAGCTGACTTTGCTTCCGTTAGCTGCGTTGACCGATATCTTACCATACATGTCGAGGTAATTGTAAGGTAATCCGTTCTCGTTCACATAGCTGTAAAATATTTTGCTGCTTTGTTCCAGGTAAGATCCCTTGACCGACAGGATAAGGGAGGCAGAGGCATCATTTTCGGTTTTGGCTTTTGCAATAGGCCCTTCAAACAAACCTTTTGCACCGAAAGTGCTCACATCAATCTTCCCTCCGAACCGGTTCTTGTTACCATCCCTGGTGGTGATATCCATTACCGATGAGATCCTGTCGCCGTACTCGGCATTGAATCCACCGGTATACACATCCACATTCTTAAGAATGTCTACATCAAATACCGAGAAAAGTCCGATGGAATGAAAAGGATTGTAAATGATCATCCCGTCAAGCAGAACCTTGTTCTGGATGGGAGGGCCGCCACGGATATACAACTGTCCGCCCTGGTCGCCTGAGAAAATTACACCCGGCAGCACCTGCAGGTACTGGGCAAGGTCGGGCTGGCCGCCTATGGCAGGGATCTGAGTGATCTCCTTGGGGGTGATTTTAATAATTGATGTCTGGGTTTGGGTGGTTTTATTTTGTTTTGAAGCTGAAACGCTTACCTCCATAAGTTCAACGGTCGATTTAGTCAGGAAGAGCTTCTTGGTCAGCAGGTCATTCTTGCCAAGGGTCACCGGGATACGAAGGGTGTCAAATCCAATGTATGTGACCATTAGTGTGTAGTTGCCGGCCGGGATCTTTGAGATGGTGAAAAACCCGTTCTGGTCGGTGGTGGCGCCAAAGGTTGTCTTATAAAGGTAGACATTGGTGTACAGGACCGGTTCACCTCCTTCTTTTTCATATACGAAACCACGAATGACACTGTTATTCTGTGCAGAAACAGAAGAGTGGACAAGGAAGCTGCCGATAATGCCGAAGAGTAGTGCCGATAGTATATTCCGGAAAGTCATAGGATGAGTTATGGTAAGGAAAATAAAATTGCCTCAAAAGTAGCTATAATGTATGATTTAAAAAAGAAAACGCTTAATGAAAATATTCTTATTTTTGCTTTGATACAATCACAATACTCTCATGGCAAACAAGCTATTATTGCTGGGCGACGAAGCTATCGCCCTGGGCGCACTCGATGCCGGCCTCAGCGGTATCTATGCGTATCCCGGCACCCCTTCTACTGAGATTACCGAATTTGTGCAGAACTCAAAATCTGCAATTGAACGTAAAGTGCATTGTACCTGGTCGTCGAATGAGAAAACCGCTATGGAAGCGGCTATAGGCATGTCATATGCCGGAAAGCGGGCCATGGTCTGTATGAAACATGTGGGGCTGAACGTGGCCGCCGACCCTTTCATCAACTCGGCAATAACAGGCGCCAACGGAGGTCTCCTCGTGGTTTCGGCCGATGATCCTTCAATGCATTCTTCACAGAACGAACAGGATTCAAGGTTCTACGGAAAATTTGCACTCGTCCCCATTCTCGAACCCTCCAACCAGCAGGAAGCGTATGACATGGTTCATTACGGTTTCGACTTTTCGGAAAAATATCAGGTTCCTGTATTACTGCGGATCACTACGCGTATGGCCCATTCGCGTTCCGGCGTTGCGAGGATCGAATGCCGTGAAGAAAATAAACTGCATATGCCTTCGGACCTGAGGCAGTTTGTATTGTTGCCCGCCATCGCAAGAAAACGTTATAACAAACTCCTCGGTTCCCATCAGCATTTTATCGAAGAATCTGAAAACTCACCCTTCAACGCTTATTATGAAGGAACGGATAAATCACTGGGTATTCTCGTTGCGGGCATCGCCCTGAATTACCTGAAGGAAAATTATCCCGGCGGAATTGTCCCTCATCCTGTCCTCAAAATAGGCCAGTATCCCATGCCACGCAAAATGGTTGAGAAATTGTTTGCCGAATGTAAGGAGATACTGATCATTGAAGATGGTTATCCCATGATCGAAGAACTGGTAAAGGGATATATTCCATGCGGAAAAAAGATCAGGGGAAGGTTCGACGGCACTATACCTCGTACAGGTGAGCTGAACCCCAATATTCTTGCCAGGGCCCTGGGTTTGCCCGACACCAAAGGACTTCCTGTTCCCGAACTGATGGTGAACCGCCCTCCCCAGCTTTGCGCCGGCTGCCCGCATATCGATTCATACAAAGCATTGAACGAAGTGATGGAGGGCCTTACGAAAGGAAGGGTTTTCTCCGATATCGGTTGCTACACTCTTGGTGCATTGCCGCCTTATGAAGCGATCAACAGCTGCGTTGACATGGGTGCATCGATTACCATGGCTAAAGGCGCTGCCGATGCAGGCCTGGTGCCTTCGGTCGCCGTTATCGGTGATTCGACCTTCACCCATAGCGGAATAACCGGCCTGCTCGATGCAGTCAATGATAAATCACCGGTCACCGTGATCATCCTTGACAATGAAACCACCGGGATGACAGGAGGGCAGGATTCTGCCGCACACGGACGACTTGAAAACATTTGTAAGGGAATCGGTGTTGAAGAAGCCCATATACGGGTGCTCAAACCTCTTAAGAAATATCATGAGGAAAATGTAAGAATCCTGAAAGAGGAACTTGAATATCCAGGCGTTTCAGTCATCATTCCCCGCCGGGAATGTGTGGTCACGGTTGATAAACGGATGAGACAAAAATTCAAATAAGACTATACTAAAGCATCATGAAAAAAGACATCATCTTAGCCGGTGTTGGAGGGCAGGGGATCATTTCCATCGCTTCCGTCATCGGTTACGCTGCTCTCCAGGAAAAGATGTTCCTTAAGCAATCCGAGGTTCATGGGATGAGCCAGAGGGGAGGGGACGTCATGTCAAATCTCAGGATCTCTCATGATGAGATTGCATCTGACCTAATCCCTTTCGGCCAGGCCGATCTTATCATCTCGGTGGAACCGCTTGAATCACTAAGGTATCTCGGCTACCTTTCTCCCGAAAATGGATGGCTTGTAACCAACACTACTCCATTCAACAATATACCTAACTACCCTGAGCTTGAAAAAGTGATAGCCGAGATCGAAAAACTGCCCCATCATATTGCCTTGGATGCCGATACGCTGGCCAAGCAGGCCGGGTCTCCGCGTTCGGCAAATATGGTGATCCTTGGAGCAGCTTCACCCTTCCTCGGGCTCGCCTACGAAAAATTCGAGGCGGCAATACGTTTTATATTCAGGACCAAAGGAGATACTGTCATTGGCAAAAATCTTGATGCCCTGAAACTCGGAAGGGAATTTTCAGATAGAAATATCTGAGAAATAGTTTATCTTTACATGTTTTATCATACAAAAAGACAATTATGAGGATCCTTCAAAGGAAATTTTCCCATTATACAGATCCGCAAAAAGTGGAAAAGATGGGGATCTATCCTTTTTTCAGGATGATTGAGTCGGACCAGGATACTGTGGTGACCATGGGCGGGAAGAAAGTGCTCATGTTCGGTTCCAACAGTTATATGGGCCTTACTAACCATCCGGCAATTAAGGAAGCTGCAATAAAAGCTACTGAAAAGTACGGAACCGGATGTGCAGGTTCCAGGTTTCTGAATGGCACACTTGATATTCATGTGGAGCTTGAAAAGAAACTTGCGGAATTTGTTAAAAAAGATGCTGCCCTTTGTTTCAGTACTGGTTTTCAGGTAAATCTCGGGGTAATCCCTACAGTTACAGGACGTAACGATTATCTTCTGATCGACGAACTCGACCATGCTTCTATTATTGAAGCAACCAGGCTGTCATTTGCCAAGGTGTTGAAGTACAGGCATAATGACATGCAATCTCTGGAACGTGTGCTGAAGAGATGTGAACCCAACCGGGTAAAACTGATCGTCGTCGACGGCATCTTCAGTATGGACGGCGATATCGCCAAACTTCCGGAGATCGTTAAACTTGCCGATGCTTACGGCGCTTCCGTTATGGTTGATGACGCCCACGCGATCGGGGTCATTGGTGAAAATGGTTCTGGTACAGCATCCCATTTCGGCCTTACGAAGAAGGTTGACCTGATCATGGGAACTTTCTCAAAATCATTAGCCGCCCTTGGAGGTTTTATTGCCAGCGATTTTGAAACCATCAATTATATCAAACATCATTCACGTACACTGATCTTCAGTGCAAGCATGACACCTGCTTCAGCAGCAGCCGTCCTTGCAGCGCTTGAAATACTGAAAAACGAACCGGAAAGGATAAAACACCTTTGGGAGCTCACCTGGTATGCCCTTGAAAATTTCAAACGCCTCGGATTCGACACCGGCCTCTCGCATACACCCATCATTCCCTTGTATATCAGGGATAATATCAAGACCCTGAAACTTACCAAGATGCTGCTTGATGAGGGAGTATTCATCAACCCCGTGGTCGCCCCGGCAGTCAGCAAAGACGACACGCTGATCCGTTTTTCACTGATGGCCACACATACCAAAGAACAGATCGACACTGCCCTTGAGAAATTTGAAAGAGTGGGCAAGAAGCTTCATATCATCTGATTTTTCTTTAAACAACCCGTAATGAGCATTATCATCAAACCGGTGGAATCGAAAAGCGATTTAAGCCGGTTCATTAAGTATCCCTATAGCCTGTATAAAGGGAATAAATACTGGTGTCCGCCCATGCGTATGGATGAGTGGAATACGCTTGATTCCAAAAAGAACCCGGCTTTCGAGTTCTGTGAAGCCCAATATTTTCTTGCCTGGAAAGGAAAGGAACTGGTGGGCAGGATCGCCGGTATCATCAATAAAACTTCCAACACCCGTTGGAATGAGAAGCTGGTAAGGTTCGGCTGGATAGATTTTATTGATGATCCTGAAGTTTCAAAAGCCCTGATAGATGCAGTGACCGAATGGGGGAAAAGCAAGGGTATGAATGGGATCCACGGCCCTCTCGGTTTTTCCGATATGGATAACGAGGGTATGCTGATCAAGGGATTCGACGAATTGGCTACCATGGCCTCGATATATAACTATCCATATTACGTGGACCATATGCATAATCTGGGCTTTGAACGGGCGGCCGACTGGATCCAGTATGAGTTCAAAGTGCCCCCTATTCCTGAAAAGATCCAGAGGGCTGCGGAACTTGTTTCCAGGAAATACAACCTGCGATTGCTACAGGCCAGGAAGGCCAAGGATTTCCTTCCCTATGCACAGAAAATGTGGGATACCCTGAACGATGCTTTCGACAACCTGTATGGCTATACCCGCCTGACCAAAAAGCAGACCGATCTTTATACCAAGCAATATTTCCCCTTCATCAACCCCGATTATGTAGGAATGGTACTGGATGAAAAGGATGATGTTGTTGGTTTCGGTGTCTGCCTTCCGTCACTGACCAAGGCCCTGCAGAAATGCAATGGTAAACTCTTCCCTTTTGGATGGTATCACATCCTCAGGGCGCTGAAGTCAAATGAAATTATCGATATGTACCTTAACGGGGTGAAACCTGATTACCTCAACAAGGGGGTGGTGTCTATTTACTATAACGCAATCCACCAGGGATTTTTAAAGAATAAGGTTAGTTATGTCGTTACCAATCCCCAGCTGGAAGATAACAAAGGAGCGATCCTTATGTGGAAGAACTTCGATACAGCACGCCAGCATCTCACCAGAAGGTGCTGGATCAAACATTTTAGCTGAAAACCATGGGCAATATCCTCATCACAGGAGCCAGTGGGTTTATCGGTAGTTTCCTTGCAGAGGAAGCCCTGAAGAGGGGGCTTAACGTTTATGCTGGTGTGAGGAAATCAAGTTCACGGCAGTATCTGCAGGATCCCCGGATCATTTTTGCCGAAATGGACTTTTCATCCAAAGACAGGATAGTGGAATTTTTGCAGGAGCAGAAGCAGAGAGGTATTGTATTCGATTATATCATACACAATGCAGGGCTCACGAAGGCAAAGAAGAAAGAAGATTTTTACAGGGTAAATTATACCAATACCAGAAATTTTGTGGAAGCCTTGCAGGAATCAGGCATGGTTCCCCGCAAATTTCTGTATACAAGCAGTCTTGCCGCTTACGGCCCGGGTGACGAGGTAAGTATGAAACCGGTAATGCTCAGCGATACCCCAAAGCCGGTGGATGAATACGGAAAAAGCAAGCTTGAAGCCGAAAAATATTTAATGTCTGTTACCGGCTTTCCCTGGCTGATCATAAGGCCTTCAGGGGTTTACGGGCCCAGGGAGACTGATTATTTTGTTTATTTTCAGACTATCAACAGGGGCATGGAACCCTATATTGGTTTCAGGCCGCAGATCCTGACATTTATCTATGTGAGGGATCTTGTAAGACTTATACTGGATGCCGTTTTATCGGATATTTCAGGTAGATCCTATTTCGTGACCGACGGGAAGCAATATACTTCCCGGGAGTTTGCAGCAATAACAAAAAAATACCTTGACAGGAAAACCCTGAGATTTACCTTACCTTCAGGGCTGGTCGGGGGTATTGCCTTCGCGATGGAAAAGATCTTCAGCATTGCAGGCAACATGCCTACGCTGAACACCGATAAATTCAACATCATGAAAAGCCTTAACTGGACCTGCCAGGTTGATGTGCTTCAGAAGGATTTCAATTTCAAGGCTGAATATGATCTCGATAAAGGAGTGAAAGAGGCTCTTGAATGGTATAAAAAAGAAGGCTGGTTACATTAACAGAAACCTGATGATTGAGATCAGAAAAGTTACCTCATCCGCAGACTTAAGAAAATTCATCACTTTCCCTCATCATTTATATAAAGGCAACCCATATTGGTGTCCGCCAATTATAATGGATGAAAAGACCACTTTGTCGCGGACAAAGAATCACGCTTTTGAATATTGCAAGGCTGAATACTGGCTTGCATACCAAGAGGGCAGGCTGGTCGGCAGGGTCGCTGGAATTATAAATCCAAAGGCTAACCAGCGCTGGGGAGAAGACCTTGTAAGGTTCGGCTGGATCGATTTCATTGATGATCCCGCGGTTTCGGCTAAACTGATCGAAACTGTTTCGGAATGGGGCAGGGCGCAGGGAATGAAGGGCATTCACGGCCCTCTGGGTTTTACCGACATGGATAATGAAGGGATGATGATCGAGGGCTTTGATCAGCATTGTACTCTTTCTTCAATATACAATTATCCTTATTATCCAGAGCATATGGTAAGGATGGGGTTTGGGAAAGCCACGGATTGGGTGCAATTTGAATTTGAGATACCCCCTGAATTACCTGAAAAGTTTTTGCGCATGGCGAAATTAGTTGAAGATAAATTTCACCTCAGGGTACTAAAGGCAAAGCGAAGGAAAGACCTTTTAATGTATGCAAAAAAAATGTTCGCAATGCTCAACACGGCCTTTGATGATCTCTATGGTTTTGCAGCGATTAATGAAAAGCAGATGGATGCCTATGTGAAACAGTATTTCGGTTTTATCCGTCCTGAATTTGTTGCATTTGTGCTGGATCCGAATGATGATATTGTTGGCTTCGGGGTTACTATGCCGTCAGTCACCAGGGCATTACAGAAGTCAAACGGAAGATTCTTTCCTTTCGGCTGGATCAGTTTGCTGAAATCGGTGTATTATAATGACATCATCGATATGTACCTGGTGGGTGTTCATCCCGATTATCACGGGAAAGGCGCTGCCGCCCTGGTGTGGAAGTATTTACATGAGGCATACCGGAAACACGGGATAACAAAGGCCTACTCGAACCCCCAGCTGGAGGATAATGCCAGGGCCCTGTCGATCTGGAAGAGTTTCAATGGGAGGCAGATCATCAGGCGGCGGTGCTGGGTAAGACATTTCTGAAATAAAAAAAGGCGGCCGCGGCCGCCTTTTTTTATTCATGTCAAACTGATTATTTACCTGGTGTTGTAGCATCCCACCACACCCTTGACCAGAGGTCGATATTACCGGGTGTATTAGGGTTATAGTTCACTTCACTCTGAGGTTCGGGATAATGCCTTGGAATTTCATGCCTTTGTGCTGAAACTGTTGGATTGGCCTGGAGGCCGATCACATTGTCAGTCCTTCTCCAGTCAATATAAACCTCCGCCTGGTTGTACATCGAGATCCATTTCTGGGTCATGATCTCCTTATATAATGGTGCACCGGAGGAGTTGTTGATGTATAAGGTATACATGGCTATCCATGTCGTATAGTCAACACCCCATTTTTGCATGGAGGCTGTTACTGCGGCAATAAGGGCTGCCCTTACCTGGTCAACAGAAGCATTGGTTTTATAGAGACATTCTGCCTTGATGAATAGTGTTTCCACATAAGTGATGAAGGGAACTGCTGAAGCGGGACCGGCAACTGCAACGCCCGGTAAGGATGCGTCATTACTGGTTTCCCCCCAGCCATTTCCAAAATATGGCCTGGTTGTGTCGAGGGACACAGTTGCAAACATCGGGAGCCTCGGATCATAGCGTCCTTTCAGGGTATCTATAAAAACCTGGGCCATGCTGATATCACCGGAACGTTGTTGCATAAACTGGAACAAAGGATTCTGCTGACCTCCTGCATCGATAAAGTTGAATGCAAGGTCATTGTCATTGCTGCTGATCCCGCCTTGAGCCAATACATTCAGGGCATCCTGAAATGCATTGTTGTCAACCTTTGATTTATGCAGGATATACCTGGCCTTGAGTGAATACGCTGCCTGCAGCCATAATGAAGGATCTCCTCCATACATCAAATCACCCCCGATGGTTGGTGCACCGGCTGAACTGAACTGAACGATTGCATCGTCAAGCAGGTTGAGGATATCGCCATAGATATCTTTCTGCGAATCAAAAGCAGGATTCAGATTTGCAACTCCCTGGAATGCTGCTGAGTAAGGTATATCACCCCATACATCTGAAACAACCCCCATCGAATTTGCCAGCAGCACTTCGGCAATGCCCCTGTAAGTGGCATTACCTGCTGCATTGGCCTTTGTTATAATAGTCTGAAGGTTCATCATAGTATTGGTATAATCCGTTACCCACAGATTATTTACATCCGATTCAAGCAGGATGTAATTTGCAGTGCCCTGCGACTGGCGTGCAATTCCCTGGAAATATTGCATCCAGATTGAGGTCACCCGGCAGAGGTCATTCCCACCAATGGTGTTGTAGCCCATATTGGCCTGAACACCTGTTAAAATGGAACTCATCGGGACGTCCGAAGGCGAATCAGGGTTTGTATTGACGTTGGTGTCGATCCAGCTTTTACATGAACCAAGCGCCAGAACCATCAATAAAACCAGTCCTATGAGTTTTATATTAATTTTTTTCATATCTGTTGTTTTTTAATTTTTGTTATCTGATAATCTGAAACGGCTTAGAACTTCAAGTTCACACCAACGGTATAACTCCTGGTACCGGGCATATTGAAATAATCAATACCCTGTGCATTGGAAGCGCCGAGGAGATTGGTTTCGGGATCAATGCCCTTGTATTTGGTATAGATCCAGAGATTGGTTCCGGTGAAATACAGGCTAAGACCCTGTATGAAGGTTTTCTTAAGCAGATGGGTGAAGTTGTAGGTAAGTGTAACAGTACGTAAACGCACCCAGCCTGCATCTTCAACATAGTCAACCATTGGGCCGACAAATCCGCTGCCTAAACCCATTCTCCAGGTCTGATCAAGTTTTACAGGTACTGTATTGGTTTGTCCGCTCTGGTTTACACCAGGGAAAACATACCATTCGTCGCGGTTGAGGGTTCCTGCTGAAGTTCCGAAATAATCCATAACTCCACGGGTACCATCCCACATTTTGCCACCGTATTTAATATCAAACAATAAATACAGGCTAAGGTCCTTCCAGCGGAGGTTTGTACCGAGCCCGGCTGTCCACTTGGGATCGACATTTCCTAAAGCGCTCATATCATTGCGCTCCATAGGATAACCATCAGGACCAATTACCATATTGCCTTTGGCATCCCTTACCCAGTCATATCCATAGATAGTGCGGTAAGGCTGGCCAACCATAGCATCAATTTCGGATCCTTCAAACCCACCCAGGAATAAAGTATTTATCCCGGGAGCCAAAGCATCAACATTATTCTTGATCAACGACCAGTTGACGAGGATGTCCCAATTCCAGTTCTTTGACTTGATGGGAACTACATCGAGGGTAACTTCATGACCATAAGTGGTCATGGCTGCGGCGTTCAGAGTTGTTGTTGAATATCCGGTTGTGGCGGCAATTGGAACAGAGAGAATAAGATCCGTTCCTTTGTTGTGGAAGAAAGTATAGGATAATCCAAAACGGTTCTGCCAGAATTTAAGGTCGGTACCAACTTCCCAGGTTTTTGTTTTCTCAGGTTTTAGCTGGTTGTTTCCGAGGTTATTGCTTAAAGCAAAAGCATTATTTCCATTCCATGGAAAAGAAAGTCCGTTCGTCCAGCCATCAAGTACAGAAGGAGTATTATAATAGGTCAACGTACTGTATGCAGGAGCATCTTTTGCAACAATTGCATAGGAAACCCTGAGTTTACCATAAGGCAGGATTTTGTTATTCTTCAGGCCCGGAAGTTCGGTGAAGATCCAGCCGAGACCAACTGAAGGATAGAAGAAAGAGTTTTTACCCTGCACCAGAGTCGTCGTCCAGTCATTGCGGCCGGTAACATTCAGGTAAAGCATATTCTTCCAGGATAACGTGGCATCACCATAAATAGCGGCCCTTCTGATTTCGTTGGTTGTTGTTGCAGCTGTAATGGTAGTTCCGTTATTAAGGTCGTAATATTCCGGAATAACCAGGCCGATTGCCTGGGCTGACAAACCCCTGTAATACTGACGGGTCATATTCTGGCCAAGCAGGACTTTAATGTTGAAATCCTTTGCGAAATCCTTGTTGATGTTGATCATCAGGTCGGAGTTCATGTCTTTTTCGGTTTCCTGTCCATCCGTGTTATAACCATCACCAAAATAGGCATTGGAATAAATATTCATCTGGTCTTTCCACCTGCGTCCCCACCAGTCAATACCAAGGCGGTAGGTGACCGACAGCCATTTGGTGGCGAAGTAATCGACCTGAACATTACCAATCAAACGGTCAAGGTGGTCGGAGTATTGGTTTTCGTTTGCGGTCCAGTAAGGATTGTCATAACCGCGTCCATGACGATAACTTCTCTGGATTGTTCCGTTTTCCTCATCAGGTAACATATAACCGGCAGCGTTGTCAAAGGTCGAAGGAGTTCTGAGAAGTCCGAGCATTACGCCTGAGATATTCGATCCCTGCTGTATACGGTTACCACCGGTGATCATGTAATTGGCTGTTCCGCTAAGTTTGACTTTTTCACCAAGCTTTGTGTCCCCGGCCAATTTGAACGTATTCCTTCGGAAGGTGTTATTGGGAACGATACCTTTTGACTGGTTGTCGGAGAAACTGAAATAGAAGGTCGATACGTCGGTTCCGCCCATCAGTGACAGGGAGTTGTTTGTGGTCACTCCGGTCTGGAAGAATTTATAAGGATCATATGTCTGGGCAGCGCCAACCTTCGGGAGATTGCTGCTGTTAGGCACGAGACTTCCGGCATTATCGAAATTTTTCCAGGTGTTCCATACTGAAGGATCCTTTGATAAAGACATAGTGTCGATTTTGGGACCCCAGGTAGTCTTGCCTCCTGAAATCCATTTTCCGCCGCTTCCCTGCGCGTATTCATTCTGACGGGCCGGGAGGTTGCTGACTTTGTCAAACTGGATATAGGTGTTGAAATCAACAGTGATCTTTTTTCCGGGATTTGCCTTGCCTTTTTTTGTTGTGATTACGATTGCGCCTGATGCGGCACGCAAACCATAAAGGGCTGTAGCTGCACCGCCTTTCAGTACGTTCATCGACTCGATATCATCAGGGTTGATGTCGATGTTACGGTTAGAGGTGGCAACGCCGTCGACACCATAGGTTCCACCGGTTTCGCTACCTGAGATGGGAATACCGTCGATGACGTACAAGGGCTGGTTGTTCTGAGTGATAGAGGAAGCACCGCGGATCTGAACATAGGTAGCTCCACCTGCAGTTCCTGCTGAGTTAATGACCTGTACATCGGAGACTTTTCCTTGCAGAGCATTGACGGCATCGGTATGAGCTCCTTTCATGATGTCTTCCGATCCGACTTGCTGCACTGAATATGAAAGTGCTTTGGTTTCCCTTGGAATACCAATAGCGGTAACAACTACCTCATCCATATTCATCACGTCATTATCCAGTACAACGTCAAGGGTTGTTGCAGTTCCTATCTGAACCACCTTGGTTTTCATACCTACATATGAATAGGTAATACTGGTATACTTGGTGGGAACAGCAAGAACATACTTGCCATCCGTCCCAGTATTGGTACCGATTGTGGTACCAGGCACCACTACCGTCACCCCGGGTATAGGTTGTTTATCCTCCGAAGAGGTTACCGTCCCGGAAATGACGCGTGTTTGAGCAAATACTCCCTGCAGACCTGCCAGAAGCAGTAAAGCAAGGATAAGAGTAAATTTTCTCATAACCGTTGATTTTTGTTAGTAATTGTGTTAATAATCAGTGACATGAATTGTTTGGGATTATATTGTGATGTTGTTAACTGCCACTAATGAAGAGGCAAGTTTACTACAATGTTATAAGAATAACAAACAAAAAAAGAAAAAATTTATGATTTTTTTTCCCCGTTTACCGGAACCGTCTGAAATACAATCCGAACAGGATAAGGAAAGCGATAAATACAACAGGACCTGAAAAAGACAGCACCGGTTTGAATAACTGTATTGCTGCCAGGATTAGCGAAGAGATCCCGAAAATATAATACCCTGGTTTTCGCATTCTGAACATTAGAAAAACACCGGCAAATCCGAGGATAAAGAGCACCGACAACAGGGCTAAAACAAGGCTGACCGATGCCTTCGAATGTTGCATCACCGGAGCATAGAGGGTGATGGCTTCAGTGACCCAGCCGGAATAAAAAAATCCTGTAATGAACAAAGCTGAAAGAATAAGGAAATAAACACCTGCAAAAAGGCAAACCAGCGTAAGGAAAAAGGGGCGTTCTGGTCGGGGTAATGGTTTTGGAGCTTCCATAAATTTTTTAATAAAGAGCGGTTATGGAGCCAGCCTGCTTATGGCTTATGGTTTGAATACTCGAATACTCGAATAACGAATTTAGAATTATGAAGTAATTAATCGCTATTCGCTCATCACTCATGGCTTCATTAATTTAAGGTGAATATAATATAACATAACAAAGGTTCCCGTAAGTATTATGTCAAAGATAGACGGCCCGGGGAGATGGTAGAAATACATGGGGGCAAGTATGAGCAGGATCTGGGAAATAGTGTAGATATGGAACCCGTTTTTCTTCAGGCGAAACATCAAGGCAACTCCGGTTATGGAAGCAGCATAAAGTAAGGCATTCATAAAAAAGAACAACGGCTTGCCTTCGGTGATCATCTCCATCCCGGGGATTTTGAACTTTTCGGCAAAGTCGGTTGCTATCATCACAAACTGGTCGAAGAAAGAGCCGATAATGATGCTGGATATTAATGTAAGACCGCCATTGACCAGCGAAAGAATACAGATCACCGTCAGTAAATTGGGCCTGGTCGCAGGCGGAGGCCCCGGGGCGGAGCCGGGATTGCTGAGTTCTTCTTCCATGGATTCTTTTATGTTTGCTGGTATATGGGGTGAGGCCGCAGCCTCACCCCCGGGGTACCTTATTTATTCGAGACGGCCTACGGCCTTTTCTACTTCGTTCAGGATTTCGCATGATTTCACAAGTTCCTTCATCCTGTTATGGTCGGGATAAAGCGGCCGGTCAACTTCAAGGAATGGAACATATTTACGTATCACTTCTCTGGCTTTTGAGGTTCCATTGCCGAATTTATATTCACGGAAATCCAGCGCCTGGGCTGCGGCCATGAATTCTATGCCAAGTATGCCATAGGCATTGTCAAGTATCTGGAAATTTTTCAGGGCGGTGTTCATCCCCATCGAAACAAAATCTTCCTGGTCTGCTGCTGCAGGTATCGACTGTATTGAAGCCGGCATGGAAAGAATTCTCTGCTCCACAATCTGCATATCGGCAGTGTACTGGCTGAGCATCAGTCCCGAAAACATCCCGGCGCCTTTGGTAAGGAATGCAGGAAGCCCCACGCTCAGGGCAGGATGGTTCAGACGGTTCATCCTGCGTTCACTCATCACCGATACCATGGTGACGACGTAACCCGCCATGTCCATGGGTACCGAAACGGGGGAACCCTGGAAATTGGCTCCCGAAAGCTGGAGGTTCTCCTCAGGGAAAAAAATCGGATTATCACCGACGCCATTCAGCTCAATTTCAACCTGGGAACGTGCATAGGCAAGGGCATCATGTGCCGCTCCTATGACCTGTGGTGTTGAACGCATGGAATAGGCGTCCTGCACCTTGCATTTCACTTTTAATTCGGCAAGGTCTCCGCCCGAAACGCATTTAAGGATAGATGCGGCAGAACGGACCGCTCCTTTGAATCCCCTGATCTCATGGAGCCTGGGACTGTATGGCCTCATGTTGGCTTTCATGGCTTCGAGCGACATGGAGGCCGCGATCTCAGCCTGTTTCAGCCAGTTATTGGCATCATAAAGGTATAAAGCGCTCATAGCCGTAAGGACGTTGGATCCGTTGATGGTGGCCAGTCCGTCGCGTGCCTGCAGCCCTGGAACAGGTATTCCTGCAAGTTTGAGAGCTTCCTTGCCTTCATATAATTTGCCTTCATAATATGCTTGTCCTTCGCCCATCATCAGCAGTGCGATCTGCGACATAGGGGCCAGGTCGCCGCATGCACCTACAGAGCCTTTCTGGCAGACCATGGGAGTCACTCCTTTGTTCAACATGTCAACCAGGGTCTGGGTGATTTCAAGGCGCGAACCGCTGTTGCCGTGTGCATGAACATTGATACGGCCGAGCATTGCACCACGAACCCAATCCAGAGGCATGGGATCGCCTATGCCGGCGGCATGGTTATATATAAGGTATTTCTGGAAATCCTTGACCTGGTCATCGTTCAGCACTACTTCCGAAAATTCGCCGATACCGGTATTTACCCCATACATGATCTCATGCGCTTCGATTTTGCGCTCAAGCATGGCGCGGCACCTGTTAATGCGTTCTATGGCTTCGGGGGCCAGTTCTACTTTTTCTCCCTGCCGGGCAACCCGCACAACGTCTTCTATGGTAAGCCCGGAACCTTTTATTATTAATGTCATAATCTTATTTTTTTTTAATGAGTAATATGGTAAATAATTTACGATGTACAATGTACGATTTACGAATCATTTCGCTTCTCGCTACCTCGCTACTTTATTACTCTGATCCAACCACCCATGACCGGGCGCCTAAAATTGAAATCCTGAAAGTTCTCTTAACCATTCTATATCAATTATAAATTGTAAAAAATTTCGCTACCTCGCTACCTGTTTTTTAGTCTTCGGATGAATTCTTCCCTGCTCATCGAACTTTGTTCACCTTTGCCCAGGTCCTTGACAGTGATCATCCCGTTTTTTAATTCATCGTTCCCTATCAGAACAACATAAGGGATTTGTTTGCGGCTGGCATACTCCAGCTGTTTTTTCAGTTTTGCAGCATCAGGATAGATCTCCGATGCAATCCCTTCACGCCGGATCTGTTGTAAAAGCTTAAGGGAATATTTTTCCTCTTCCGCACCGAAGTTGGCAAATAACACCCTGGTGGTATGCTGTATGGTTTCGGGGAATTTATTCATTTCATTCAGCACGTCGTAAATACGGTCTGCTCCAAAGGATATCCCGACTCCTGAAACCCCGGGGAGTCCGAAGATCCCGGTAAGGTCGTCATATCGTCCGCCTCCGCAAATGCTGCCCATGGCAACCTGGTTTGCTTTTACTTCTATGATGGTCCCTGTATAATAATTGAGCCCCCTGGCAAGACGGACGTCAAAATTCCAATTATTCCGAAGATCCAATCCCTTAAACAATTCATTCAGATGTTCTAGTTCATAAATCCCTTTTCTACCTATTTCAGAATTATAGAAGAGATTCTTCAGTATCTCAATTCTTGTATCAAAACTACCCTCCATAATTAAAATTGGTCGCAAAGTTTCTATTGCTTCTTGATTCAGACCTTTTTCATTTAATTCATCACAGACTTTTTCGAGACCAATCTTTTCAAGTTTATCAATTGTTACTGTGATGTCGCTTAACTTTTCAGCAGCTCCAATAGTTTCGGCAAGTCCTGCAAGGATCTTACGGTTGTTGACCAGTGTTGTAGTTTCGATTCCAAGGCGGTGGAATACCTCATCAATGATCTGTATCAGTTCAATTTCATACAGCAATGAAGGACTCCCGATGACATCCACATCACATTGGAAGAATTCCCTGTAACGGCCTTTCTGCGGCCTGTCGGCACGCCAGACCGGCTGTACCTGGTATCGTTTGAATGGAAATACAAGTTCATTCTGGTGCTGCACCACAAAACGGGCGAATGGCACCGTGAGGTCGTAACGAAGTCCCTTCTCGGAAATATGGCGGGTAACAGCGTTCAGATCCTTGAATCGTGAATCGTGATTCGTGACTCGTATTTCGGGATCTGAAAACCCGGCCTCCGGTTCGCGGTTCACGAGTCGCGAGTCACGGATTCCGTCAAGGTAATTACCTGAATTCAGAATCTTGAACAGCAGTTTGTCACCTTCCTCCCCGTACTTGCCGGTGAGGGTGGAGAGATTTTCCATTGCAGGCGTTTCAATGGGCTGGTAGCCGAAGACTTCAAAGACCGACCGTATGGTGTTAAAGATAAAATTCCGTCGCACCATTTCGGCCGGGGTAAAATCACGGGTTCCTTTGGGGATGGAAGGTTTTTGCACTGACATTAACGGCTGTTTGTGCAAAGATATGAAATTTCGTGAACCCTGAATCGTGACTCGTAAACCGGTTCCCGGGTCACGGTTCCCGAGTCACGATATTCAGTTGAATGAGCAGGTCTTTCAGGTAGGGCGAAGCATCGGGCGAGCCTTCAGGAGGAGCCCAGGAAGCGAAATTTTTATCGTCGATCGGGCTGTATGGACCGTCCTTGAGTTCATACGCAACGCTTCCGTTTTCCAGGGAAACAATAGTGTGAAAAGTCCGTTCCGGGATCTCTGCTCCGTAAACTCCGTTCAACGGGTCAAGGATGATATGATCATTGATATTCCCCAATTCATCAAACTCAACAACCAGGATCCGGCCGCGAAGGGCAATGAAAGCTTCCCGCTTATCCGGATCTTCATGTTTATGAGGCTGTATATAGCTCATGGGTTCCATTGCATTCAGAAGCCTCTGAAGAGTGTCGGAATATTCCTTATGGAAATTGTAATTCTTCCGTTTCCGGGGAATTGATCTGGCCTCGGAGGACACAGAATCCAGAAGGGTTTTGTTTATTTTTATCATATCAGGGCTAATTCATTTTTTGAGGTGCTGAAACGCAGTTTGATTAACGATTGGACGATTAACGATTGCCGATTGAATTTATTGATTTAAGATTTAGGGGTTTAATATTGTATTCTTCGATCATCAATCATAAATTCAATCGTAATTCTAAACTCGTATAATCGAAAACATGTTTGTCTTCCCCATTCTTCAAGTTTCAAACCCTCAAAAAAATATACAGACCATATCAGAATATACATTGTACATTTTCTATGCCTTCAGCTTCTTGTATTTAATGCGTTTCGGCGCTTCATCACCCAGACGTTTCTTCCGGTTTTCCTCGTAATCGGAATAGGAACCTTCAAAGAAATATACCTGGGAATCGCCTTCGAAAGCAAGGATATGCGTGGCAACCCGGTCGAGGAACCAGCGGTCATGCGAAATGATCACTGCGCAACCTGCAAAATTCTCAAGACCTTCCTCAAGTGCGCGCAGGGTGTTCACGTCAATATCATTCGTAGGTTCGTCAAGCAGCAGCACATTGGCTTCTTCCTTGAGTGTAAGCGCCAGGTGCAGGCGGTTCCTTTCCCCTCCGGATAGTATCCCGCACTTCTTTTCCTGGTCGGCGCCTGTAAAATTAAACCTGGCCACGTATGCTCTTGCGTTCATCAGCTTTCCGCCTAATTGGATCGTCTCGCTGTCACTCGACACTACCTGGTACACTGTTTTCTCAGGGTCAATAGCTGCATGGCTCTGGTCGACATAGGCAAGCTTTACAGTTTCACCTATCCTGAAATTTCCTTTTTCGGCTTTCTCACTTCCCATGATCAGCCTGAAGAGCGTGGTCTTGCCGGCTCCGTTCGGACCGATTATGCCCACTATACCTGCGGGTGGAAGGGCAAAGCCCAGGTTCTCGAACAGGAGTTTGTCGCCGAAGGATTTTGAGACACCCTCCGCCTCTATCACCAGGCTCCCCAGCCTGGGACCGTTCGGGATATATAATTCAAGTCGTTCTTCCTTTTCCCTGACATCCTCGTTAAGCAGCTTTTCGTAAGAGCTGAGGCGGGCTTTACCCTTGGCCTGCCTTGCTTTGGGTGACATCCTGACCCAGTCAAGTTCACGCTCCAGGATTTTCCTGCGCCTGCTCTCCTGCTTCTCTTCCATGGCAAGACGCTTTGATTTCTGGTCAAGCCATGAGGAATAATTGCCCTGCCATGGAATGCCTTCTCCCCGGTCAAGTTCGAGTATCCATCCTGCCACATTATCGAGAAAATACCGGTCGTGGGTAATGGCGATGACAGTCCCTTTGTACTGTTGGAGATGCTGTTCAAGCCATTGTACCGATTCGGCATCCAGATGGTTAGTTGGCTCGTCAAGAAGAAGGATGTCAGGTTCCTGCAATAACAGGCGGCATAAGGCAACCCTGCGTTTTTCACCTCCCGACAAAATGTTTACCGGCATATTCTCATCGGGGCAGCGCAGGGCATCCATGGCCCGCTGAAGCCTGCTGTCAAGTTCCCAGGCATTATGGTGGTCGAGAAGTTCAGTAAGTTCACCCTGCCTGTCGATGAGTTTGCTCATCGCATCATCGCTCATGGGCTCGGCGAACTTAAGGTTCACCTCTTCATATTCTTTTAACAACTGCACCACCTCATGCACGCCTTCTTCCACTACCTGCCTCACCGTTTTTGTCTCATCCATGAGGGGCTCCTGTTCAAGCATGCCTACTGAGTAGCCGGGAGAAAAAACAACCTCCCCCTGGAAGGATTTTTCAGTTCCCGCTATGACCTTCAGGAGGGTTGATTTCCCGGAACCGTTCAAACCGATGATCCCGATTTTGGCCCCGTAATAGAACGACAGGTAAATATCTTTAAGAACCTGCTTATGCGGTGGAAATGTCTTGCTGACACCCACCATCGAGAAAATTATTTTTTTATCGTCAGACATAGATGTACAATTTACGATGTACTATTTACGACAACATTATTGATGTAGGACTTATGATTTATTTTATGCGAATTCTACGATAATTTTTATTTCGCTACCTCGCTTCTCGCTACCTCGCTACCTCGCTTCTCGCTACCTTTTTTCTATCAGCGCCTCGATCTTCGCAGTTTCCTTCTCCCAGCTGAAATTGTCGTGAACGAAGCGGCAGCCCCTGATCCCGATCTCATTTGCCTTTTCAGGATTATTGAGCAGGAACAAAATATGTTTCACATATTCTTCAGGTGTTTCCGCCACAAGGATCTCCTCCCCAAGTTTTGCTTTGAGAGCCTGGGATGCAAGTGGAGATGTGATACATGGGATCTGCATGGCCATGGCTTCAAGTAGTTTATTCTGAAGGCCGGTCCCTATCTGCATGGGAGCGATGAAAACTTTTGCGCTGGAATAGCAGTCACGCATGTCGGGCACCCAGCCGCTCACCTCCACGTTGTTTGATTTAAGCACCATGACCCGTATATTGGGATTGGCGCCGGCCAGGAGAAGCCGAAGGTCGGGTTTGTGCGGAAGAAGTTTAGGAAGGATCTGGTTCACAAGGAATTCAGCGCTGTTAATGTTCGGAGGATAACCCATATTACCTGTAAAAACCAGGTCGTAATGCTTTTCTTTAACTACCGGGCTGAAAAAATCGGTATCCACGCCGTTGGCTACCACTACAATCTGGTCACGGTCAGGGTGGGGTATGAGGTCCCGGTCGGGTTCCGAAATAATGATCTTGTTATCAAAATGGTTAAAAACCATATGTTCATATTTCTGAAGCCTGCGGTGTTCGATCTTTAGGAGAGGTTTAAGGTAAAACGGGGAGAGCGCTATCCTGCGGTCCATACCCTTTGAAAAAACATCCTGGTAATCAATGGTTTTGGGTATAGGAATATCCTTAACATATTCGGCCACCCTGATGAGCTGGCAAAAAATATGGTCGGGCTGGTACTTTTTGATCAGCTTCAGTATCTGTTTTTTTGCGGAGGGGTTGTAGAAGTAACCTACCTGCAGCGGCAGCCCTCTGAAGAATGCTATGATGATATTCAGCAATATGCTGAATTTATTGAGGTTGATTACATGAACTACCTTCACATATTTGTTCAGGACATGAAGTGCGTCCTGATGAAGAACACTGTCGTTGAGTGAGCACAGGATAATCTCATGATGCCGCGAAAGCTGCTTGATCTGGTGAAATGCTCTCAGCTTATCACCTTTTTCCGTTGGATAAGGAACACGCGGAAGAAGAAAAAATATTCTCATGAGTTGTTTAGTGGAAGGCAAAAATAGGAAAATCCTGCTTAAGAGCAGAGTTTCGTGTAAAATCCTGCCAGATCAGCTATGATTTTTCTACTGTCATAGCTTGTCTCTATAAGCTTCCGGGCATTTGATGCTGTTTTACGGAGGACTTCAGGGTGTTCGATGCAAACCGAGATCATCTCAAAGAACTCGCAGGCCAGGTCGGCGATCAGGATGTTCTCACCCCTGGTGTACATGATCCCTTCGGCCCCGAGAGAAGTGGAAACAACGGTCTTCCCATAGGCCATTGCTTCGATCACCTTGACCCTGATCCCGCTTCCCGAAAACAGGGGTACGATCATAATATCATTGGCCTCATAGAATGCTGAAGCATCAGGGACTTCGCCTTCCACAATAACATGGTCAAGTGTAATATTCTTCATCCACGAAGGCATTTCCCGTCCGGCAATGTGAAATTCAAGTTCCGGGTAACGCTTGTGCAGGTCGGACCATACATTCATAAGAAACCAGCGCACCCCCTCCTGGTTGGGTATCCAGTTCATGGACCCTATAATAAAAATGGTAGGGTGTTTTTTTGCATTTTCAGCTACCGGGTAATCCCCGGGATTGATGCCGAATGGAATTGAAATTACAGGCTTGCCCGTCAGCGAACTGAAAAATTCTGCGTCTTTCCCGGTAATGGCGGCAACCCCGTCGACCATGCCGATCGCATTCAACTCGAACAATTTTAAGGTCCTGGCCAGGTGTCGCAGGTACCATTTCTTTAAAGGATTTCCAGTGTTTTCGGCCACCCTTTCCCAGATCAGATGTTCGATATTATGAGCTCTTAATACAATTTTTGCTTTTGAATGACTGCGGATGACGTTAATGTAAGCTGCCATCATCACCATTTCAAGCTGAACGATATCGTAATCCGATTCCTGCAATATAACCTTAAGCCTTTCGGTAAATATAGCGGAGACAAAGCGTTCAACATGGTATGAATTGTTAGTGAACAGGTTTTTGAATGCAGGGAAAGCTTTAATCCTCAGGTCGATATCAATCAGTTCTATCCCCGTCTTCTCCCGGTAGGTCTCAGGAATGTCCCCTGGTATGATATTATATTTAAAGGAGTTCACTGCAAGGACTTTGACCGTATGGCCGGCTTCAAGCATCCCTTCGATCAGCATATTCATCGCCATGGGCCCTCCTTCTTTGGAAGGCCAGGGCGATTTATTGCAAAGGAAGAGGATCCTCATAAGCCCTGCCTGGTTTTAACATGGAAGACCTTCTGGAAGAACTTTATCCAGCTGTCTACGTCCAGTAAAGAGGCATCAACGGTAGCCTTCCGGGTGAGGAAAATCCCTATGGGAAGCAGTACTGCCGATGCCAGCCACATACCTTCCCATGCGGGGACCTGTCCATCAGCCGCATATTTTTCACCGATGAATGAAATGATCCAGTAAAGGATGAAAAAAACGGTGGAGATAACAGCAGGCATCCCTAATCCTCCTTTACGGATTATGGCGCCCAGGGGGGCCCCGATAAAGAAGAGAAGGAAGCAGGCAATGGAAAAAGTGAATTTTTTATGAAAGACGATCTGGTGTTTATACACCAGCTTTTCCTGGTTTTCGAGATTCTGTCCCGAGATACTGATATTCTCCCTGACCGATGTTGCAACATTGTAGGCTGAATTGATAACACTTGAGCGGTCGGAGGGTCCGAAACTGGCCAGGACATAGGTGGGCAGGAATACTTTTTTCTTCACACCTGCTGCATTATCCGCAGCCTGCCGCCTCGCAGGCGGAAGTAGGGTGTCGCGACGTGTAAGTACAACAAAATTGTTGTACATATTATCGGAGCTGATCTTTTTTTCCCTTTTTATTTCCTGGTGTATTGAATCTATTGATTTACTCAGCTGCCCCAGGTTCAGCATCTCGTAGTTTTTCTTGAAGAGATTCTCATCCGTGCGGCTCAGCTGAAGTCCCGAAAGGTCGAACATCTGGTATTGTTCGCTGAACTTTGTCCTCTGGAACGGCCTTGTTATTTCGTTCCTCCTGAGGTCGATGCGTTCTTCATAGTTAAAACCGTTGTACAGCTTAAAGACAAGGTAGCGTTTATCGGAGCTCAGTTCCATCTTTCCCCATTCGGCAACGGTTATCGACACATTGCCCATATGCTTTGTATGGTCGTACACCATAACGTCACGGATGGTGTTCCCGTCTGCATCTTTTTTCCCCACCCTGATCACAAAACCTTCGATGCCATTATAAAATACTCCTTCCCTGAGGTTAAAGGCAAGTTTTTTCTCCCGCACATCATATAATAATGAAAGGAACTTAAGGTTGGCCTTGGGCAGGATGACATCCGAAAAATAAAAAGCCAGAATTGAGATAAGTATGGAAACGATGATGAGAGGCCTCATGATCCTGAAAAGGCTGATTCCAGCGGCTTTCATGGTAACCAGTTCATAATGTTCGCCCAGGTTGCCGAAAGTCATCAGAGATGAGAGCAAAATGGCGAGGGGAAGGGCCATGGGGACAAAAGTGGATGAGGCAAAGAAGAGGAGTTTGAGAATGATATACCATTCGAGGCCCTTGCCGACAAGGTCATCGATATACTTCCAAACAAACTGCATCAGAAGAATGAACAATGCGATGAAGAATGTCATTACAAGCGGGCCCAGGTAAGATTTCAGAATGAACCAGTCCAGTCTCTTCATAGTGCAGATTCCATGAGCAAAGATAAGAAAGATGTACAATGTACAATGTAGTTGAGAAATGTATAATTTTGCATACAAAGAAGCGAGGTAGCGAGGTAGCGAGGTAGCGAAAATGTTTTTTAGAACAGTTTCACTACTTAATTTCGCTTCCTCACTACCTCGCTACCTCGCTACCTGTTTATTATGAGAATCATTAAAGTAACCGATAAGCCCACGCGCCGTGCCTTCCTCGACATGGTCGAGACTGTTTACAAGGGTGATGATTACTATGTAAGGCCGCTGGACCAGGAGATAGAACTGGTATTCAAGCCTGAAACCAACAGTTTTTTCAATCATGGCGAGGCCATCAGGTGGATACTGAAGGATGATAACAATAAAGTTATCGGCCGGGTTGCAGCCTTTATCAATAAAAGGAAAGCCTTTACTTTTCAGCAACCCACCGGGGGCATGGGTTTTTTTGAGGTGATCAATGACAAAAAAGCAGCTTACCTCCTTTTCGATACCTGCAGGGACTGGCTGATGGCCAGGGGAATGCAGGCAATGGACGGTCCTATCAATTTTGGGGAGAACGATGTGAACTGGGGACTGCTGGTCGAAGGATTTATGCATCCCGGGATCGGGATGAATTATAACCCTCAATATTACAAGGAATTCTTTGAATCCTACGGCTTTAAGTTTTATTTTGAGCAGATTTCGAACCACCTCGACCTGACCAAAAAATTTCCTGATCGTTTCTGGAAGATAGCCGAATGGGCCATGAGCAAAAAGGAACTAACTTTCCGGCACTATGAGCCGGCGCTGAGGGATAAGTTTATCAGGGATATGAAGGAGGTTTACGACGATGCCTGGAAATTTCATGAGAATTACACTCCCATGGACGAGGCAACGCTTATCAAAGGGCTTGAGAAAGCAAAGGCATTCATTGACCCTGAGCTCATCTGGTTTGCTTATTATGATGATGAACCTGTGGCATTCCTGGTTCAGTTTCCCGATGTGAACCAGATTATCAGGCATTTGCATGGCAAACTCCATTTCTTCAACAAGCTGAAATTCCTGTGGCTGAAGTACCGCAAAACCATTACCAGGGCCAGGATCATCATAATGGGTGTGAAGCCGAAGTACCAGAGGTTTGGGGTTGAATCGGGGATCTTTTACAACCTGAATGAAGTTATGAAGCACAAAAAGCATATAACGGAGCTTGAACTGGGCTGGGTAGGTGACTTCAATCCGAAAATGAGAGCCCTGCATGAATCGGTTGGCGCCACCTTTGCGAAAAGGCATGTGACATATCGTAAGATTTTTAATGAAAATATTGAATTTCAGCGCTCTACGATCATCCCTGTTGACACAAAAGACAGGGTTATCAAGGGCAATTCATAAAAAGAATCTTAAAAAAAGTAAAAAAAATTGCAGATTCTCTCGATTTAGTTTATTTTTGTTAATCCAAATCATAAGAAAAATTATAGTATCAAACTGAAATGTTAAACTAAAAATCTGAACAATGAAGAAAGTTCTACTTTTAGGCCTGACCCTTGTTTTAGGGCTGGCCGTAGTGTTACAGGCTCAGGTAAGAATTAAAGGGACTCCCACAAATTATTCTTTCCAGAAAGCCATTTCAGTTGATCCCGTTCCTACAACACAGGGCTCAACTGTTGTCAATCCTGTTCCCCTCAAACCCAAATCAGCCAACGTAGTTAACGTTATTACTCTTGGTACAGCTGCAAATGCTTTGGGTTGGGGTTATGGAAGTAATACCTTAAAACACATGTGGGCTGATAACAGCCTGAAAGCCATTTCGCAGATTCACCGTATGGGCCCAGGGTCAACTCCTCCGAGTTTCTCCGGGTATTTTGCATTTGACCATGCTCTGAATTACGGTGCAACTGCAGGTGACTGGTCTATCAACTACCAGGTGTATGCAGCTATGCTGAATTCCGGCGGTACTTATTACCTGGATGCGGGACGTTATCCCCAGGGTGGTTTGTACAACCCGGAAGGTAATACCGATCCTACCAATTCCTATTTAACTTATTTTGGTGCGAATCTATCCTATGCCAACTCAGGGGGTACATGGGGCGGATACAGCTACGGCAGAAGCCATTGGGGAACACAGTCAGATACTACCAAACATATGGATTGGTACAGTCCTCCTCCCCAGCGTTACGGAATTGCTGACGGATTTACTATCACTGCCCAGGGAAAAGCATTTGTCATTGACAGGGGTTATGATGCCAATGTTGCTTCCTATGACGATAATCTTTTCCTCGAAACCGGTGTATGGAACAGCACAACTCATGATTTTGCATATACTGCCAGCTCGTTACCTTGTGTTGGGAATCTTGGAAGTTTTCCCGCAACTGCAAAAGTTGCAGCTGACCCATCCGGAAAAGATGTATGGGTTGTTGCAATAGGCAATAATGGTGGTGTAACACCTGCTTATGATTCAAGCTACTATCCTATATTTTATCATTCAGCCGATGGTGGCGACACCTGGGGAGCTGCTATCCCGGTTGCTATTGACGGAACAGCCGGATTACCGGCAATTCTGAATTATATCTCAGAGGCAAGACTTGCCCAGATATTCACACCGGTTCCTCCTTTGGATCAGGTTCCTCACACAGCAATGTGGGATGCAGATCTTACCGTTGATAAATGGGGAAACCCCCATGTATTAGTTGCCGTTGGTATCAGCGGGGGAAGCTTTGGTGCTTATTATCCCGATAATGCCGGTACTCCTACATTTGATAGTACTATGGCCCAGTTTGATATTTATTCAATAGACCGTGGAACTACCTGGTGTGCCCGTATGGTTGGTATTCAGAAACATTATCAGACTCCGACAACCTCAGGCGGAAGCGCAGCCCCAATTTACGCTCGTTCCAACATCTCGAGGAGTCATGACGGCACCAAGATATTCTACTCATGGAATGACACTTATGGTGCATCAGCCGTAGATAATTCGAACCCTGATATCATTGCACGCGGTTGGGATCTCCTTACCAACAAACTGACCAATGCCAATGGTCTGGATGCAGGTACCAATGTTACTTTCCTGTCAAACGTGACCGGAGCCACTTATGGCGGAGACCAGGCACAGGAAGTTTTCGAAAAAACTGACGGATCAATCCAGATCCCGTTTATTTGCCAGGGCCCACTCACCGGCCTGTTACTTGACAACGCTGTTACGTTCTCATATGTAAGCGACTTCAAATATATACCAACTGACTTTACAATCAGTGGAAGCGGCCCGGTATGGGGAAGTACCTGTTTGTTCCCGGTTGGAATCAATGATCCTATCCAGGCTTCAACCCTCACCGCCACGGTTTATCCGAACCCGGTTAAGGGCGTTGCAAACGTAAAGGTTACTGTTCCCCAGAAGGGTAATGTAACCATTCAGCTTACCAATCTTGTTGGCCAGACCGTTATGAGCCTGACCAGGAACATTGAAGCTACCGAAACCTTCAACCTCGATGCTTCCCAGCTTACAGCAGGTGTATATTTCTACACTGTAAGGCAGGGTAACCAGAAAGTTACAGGAAAGATCATTGTTGAATAATCTTTTTCTGATCAATATAAAAAGAGGTTGCCCCAAGGGCAACCTCTTTTTTTAATTTCTTAAATATGTTGTTAAGAAGGGAACTTACCCATCTTTTTCTCAAGGAGATCAGGCTGGAGCTGAAGCAGAGATACGTAATAAACGGCATCCTGCTCTACCTGGTTTCAACGGTTTTCGTTACCTATCTTGCATTTACCGGAACCATTTCGGCCGAGACCTGGAATTCATTGTTCTGGATTATCCTGCTTTTTGTGGCGGTAAACGGTATTTCCAAAAGCTTTGTACAGGAAAGCCCTGCCCGCCACCTTTATTATTATACCATCACCAGCGCCGAAGCCATTGTGCTATCCAAGATCCTTTACAATCTTGTTTTGATGGCTATTTTATCAGTTCTCGCACTCTTTTTCTTTGGACTGCTCATGGGTAATATGATACAAAACCCCGGCCTTTTTCTTACAGCCCTCATCCTGGGCAGCCTGGGACTCTCATCCGTCCTTACTATGATCGCTGCCATTGCTTCCCGGGCTTCAAATAATTTTTCATTAATGGCCATCCTGAGTTTCCCGATTGTCTTACCTCTGCTGATGACCCTGATGAAAGTATCAGGCTCTGCCCTGACCTCTATATCATGGAGCGGAAGCATCCCACTGATTATCATACTATTGATAATTAATGTAGCAGTGATCCTCCTCGCATTTCTCTTATTTCCGTACCTTTGGCGCGATTAAATATAGGTAGCGAGGTAGCGAGAAGCGAGGTAGCGAAATGGAAGAATAATTGAGAAAGAATTTAAATGAGCTTCACGATATTTTTTTCGCTACCTCACTACCTCGCTACCTCGCTACTTATTTTTTGAACAAAAAACTAATTATGATCAGACAATATTGGTGGAAACTCCTCAGCTTTTTGCTGCTGCTTTACGCGGTGACTTACGGGTTTTATGTTTATACTCCTGATTTACCTGTAATACATGAATCAATCAGGAACCTTTTTTTTCATGTCGGGATGTGGTTCGGGATGTTCACCATGCTTATTGTCTCATTTATTTATAGTTTAAAATATTTAAAAGGCTTTGATGAAAAGAATGACCGGGTTGCTGTTGAAGCTGTGAACGTAGGACTTTTATTTGGCGTTCTAGGTATTTTTACGGGTATGATATGGGCCAACTTTACATGGGGATCGCCCTGGGTGAAAGACCCCAAGCTCAACGGGGCTGCTGTTGGCCTTGTTATTTACCTGGCGTATATGATTCTCAGAAGTTCTGTTGAAGACCGTCACAAACGAGCCAAGGTGTCTGCAGTATATAATATATTTGCATTCGTACTATGGATAATTTTTGTTATGATCCTGCCAAGAATTGCGACAGACAGCATGCATCCTGCAGCTGCCGGTAAAGAGACTACGGTATTGCCCATGCATCTTGACCCTTCAATGCGTACTGTTTTTTACCCGGCCATGATAGGATGGATACTTCTGGGGACCTGGATACTGCAGGTCCGTATCAGAATATCGAAGATCAAGCATCAAGTTGAAGAATTTTAATTAACCCTTAATTTGTACTTTATTCGCACCTATTGCTTATTTCATTTGCGTGCTCATGATTGCTTCGCAATTGTACATTGTTAATTTTTTATTATGGAAACTTACGGAAAAATTTTTGTGGTTGTGGCAGTTCTGGCAGTAATACTTGTCGGGATATTTGTTTATATGTTTATCATCGATCGAAAACTGGGAAAGCTTGAAAAGGAAGTCAGCGGAGAAGATAGCCATAAGAAATTATGAAGACCATCCACATTATTATAATCCTCGTTCTGGTGATCGCAATTGCTGTTGTTATTACCACGATCAGTGATTCAAGCACCTATTCCGATTTCAGTGAAGCTGCGAAATCACCCGGCAAGGAATTACATATTATTGGAATGCTTGACCGGACAAAGCCATTGGAGTATGATGCAAAGAAAGATGCAAACCGATTCAGTTTTTACATCATCGATGCCAAGGGGACAGTTAAGCAGGTTGTTTATAATAATGCAAAGCCCCAGGATTTTGAAAAATCCGAGAAGGTTGTCGTTGTTGGTTCTATGAAGGGCGATGTATTTATGGCCAAATCACTGCTCCTGAAGTGCCCCTCTAAATATAACGATAAGAAAAGCCCCACGAAGTTCGGGGAGAAAGCGTTCAACTAAACAAAATGAATACTCGAATAATAGAATAACGAATTATGATTTGAGAATTTGATCAAATCATTCAAAATTCAACATTCGTTATTCGAGTATTCGATTATTCCGTTCAAAATTCAATATTCGAGTTTGATATTCAAACTTTATGCCGTACAAATCACTTCAGCATTTTATCCAGCTCCTTGAATCCCGGGGTGAGCTCATCCGCGTGAAGGAATTTGTTTCCCCCCGGCTTGAAATCACCGAGATCGCCGACCGTTTTGTTAAAAATGCAGGCCAGGCATTGCTTTTTGAAAATAATGGAACAAGCTTCCCCTTGCTTATCCTGGCTTTTGCCGGTGATACGAGGATCAGGCTTGCCCTGGGCCTGAATGACCTCGATGATGCCGGCCGGACGATTGATGGAATGGTGAAGAATCTTATGGGGCCCAAAGACCATTTTCTTGATAAACTTCGCCTTCTTCCTGCCTTGCAGGACGTGGCATCCTGGTTGCCGAAAACCATCTCGGGACGAGGACCCTGCCAGGAAGTGGTGATGGATCCTCCGGATCTTGGACTGTTGCCTGTTTTGACCTGCTGGCCCCACGATGGAGGGCCATTTATTACTTTTCCCTGCGTTCACACCAGGAACCCCGAAAACAACACCAGGAACCTTGGAATGTACAGGATGCAGGTGTTCGGGCCTGCGCTCACAGGCATGCACTGGCATATGCACAAAGGTTCTGCTTATCATTATGAACTGTATAAAAATGCAGGAAAGCAGATGCCAGTATCGGTAAGCCTGGGAGGCGATCCTGTATACACCTATGCAGCCACCGCTCCTTTACCCGAGAATATTGATGAATACCTGTTTGCAGGTTTCCTTAGAAAGAAAAAGGTAGAGCTTGTGAAATGTATTACCAATGATCTTGAAGTGCCTGCCGATGCTGACTTTGTTATTGAGGGATATATCGATCCGCAGGAGGAACTCATCACTGAAGGCCCTTTTGGGGATCATACAGGGTTTTATTCACTTGAAGGAATGTTTCCCCGTTTTCATGTGACATGCATCACGCACAGGAAAGATGCGGTTTATCCTGCAACTATCGTTGGAATACCTCCGCAGGAAGATGCCTGGATTGGGAAGGCTACCGAGAGGTTGTTCCTGACTCCAATCAAACTTTCGGTAGTGCCTGAACTGGACGATATGCACATGCCACCCGAAGGGGTGTTCCATAATATAGTATTGGCATCCATTCACAAACATTATCCCGGCCAGGCCATCAAAGTCATGAGCTCCTTATGGGGAGCAGGGCAGATGATGTTCAACAAGATCATGGGAGTGTTCGATGCAGGGACTTTGCTGACTGATTATCTTCAGCTCGCCAGGATCATCAGTAAAAACACCCATCCGGTGGATGATATCCATTTCATTCAGGGGCCTGTGGATATCCTGGACCATTCAAGCCGGCGATACGGCTTTGGAAGCAAGATAGGGCTTGATGCCACATTAAAAACCGGTGAAGATAAAACTGATACTACTCTAAGACTCAATCCATATGTTGAAGAGAAGGGGCTGTTGTCGGCTATACCCGCTCTCACATCCGCAAACATTGAACTAATAAAAGAAGGTATATCGTTAGTAATACTTGCCGTAAACAAGTCCAAACCTGCCGAAGTTCGTGAAATTGCGAAGCAGATCAATGAAACCGGGCTGGTAAGGAATGTCAGGTTCATTGTTTTTGCCGATGCTTTTATTGACATACAAAATCTTTCGACCCTGAGCTGGATCGTTGCGAATAACCTGGATCCCATGAGGGATTGTTTTTACACTGAAGAAACCCCCGGCAACAAATACCCTGTACTGTTCATCGACGGGACTATGAAGAGCTATGAAACGGATGGGTTTAAACGGGACTGGCCAAACGTGATCGTGATGGATGAGAAGACTATCGAAAGCATAGATTCACGATGGAATTCCCTGGGGTTGGGGAACTTTATCCCTTCTCCTTCCCTGCAATTTAAATTATTGATAATCAGCGATGGAGCTGTGGCGAGGGCAGGGAAACAGGATAAACAAAATTAATTTTCGTAATTTTGACCACAAATTGATTTTTTAATGAAGCAAACCATACTGTTAATTATATTTCTGGTATCTTTTTCATTCCTTCCTTTAGCGGGTCTGCTGGCTCAGAGCCATACCGTGATAAAAGGCAAGGTCACAGATGCTTCGAATTCCGATCCTGTTTCTTTCGCCAATATTGGCATCAAGGGAAAACCTGGTGGCACGTTTACCGATGTTAATGGTTTCTATAAGATAGAATTGGAAAAGGGAGAGCATGTGCTCGTATATTCCTGTATAGGTTATGAGAAACTTGAACATCCCATCAATGTCCCGGGTGACGGAAAGCAGATCCTGCTTGATATCCTGATGAAACCCACGGCCCAGGAGCTTAACACGGTTGTTGTTTCAGGTTCCAGGTATGAACAAAAAGTAGAGGAATCCGTTGCAACCATTGAGGTTTTGAAGGCCCAGACCATTCAGTCGTCCAACCCGACGAGCGTTGACAAGGCCATTGATAAGATCCCCGGTATTGCTATTGTTGATGATGAACCCCAGATCAGGGGAGGTAGCGGATTCAGTTCCGGGCTGGGCAGCAGGGTCATGGTTATGGTGGATGAAATACCCATGATGAGGGGGGATGCAGGTAGGCCTGACTGGGGTTTTCTGCCTGTGGATGATGTGGAGCAGATAGAACTTGTAAAAGGAGCCTCCTCGGTAGTATATGGTTCCTCGGCCATCACAGGCGCTATCAATATCAGGACGGTGTATCCAAAATCCATACCCGAGACCAGGGTCAATACTTTTATGGGTATTTACAGCGCTCCGCCCAGGAGTTATACCAAACCATGGTCGGGATTTAACCCTTTGCAATATGGCTTTTCAATATCACATCTGCAGCAGTTCGATAATATTGACCTTAGCGTAGGCGCCAGTTATTACAGCGACGGGGGGTATATCGGGGGAGTGCCTGAAGTTGCCTCCGACACAGCATACAATAAAGGGGAATTTATAAAGAGGGCGAAGATTTATTTCAATACAAGGGTCAGGAATAAAAAGGTCGCCGGACTTTCATACGGGCTGAACGGCAATTTCATGTACAGCGAGAGCGCTCAAACCTACTTCTGGTATGATGCCGATACAAATATTTACAAATCGTATCCCGGCGCCCTGTCGTATTTCAAGGTATTCAGTTTTTACGTGGATCCATTTATCCAGTATTATGATAAACAAGGCAACCAGTTCAGTTTTAAGAACAGGGTTTACTACGGAAACACAAATGCCACCAATAACCAGTCAAACCGTTATATTACAGTGTTTGATGAGCTTAAATACAGCCGGAGGTTCAGTAAGCTTGGAGATTTTACTCTTACAACCGGCATCGTAAGCATTTATTCACATTCCATCGGGCAGGTTTTCAGCGGTATACTTGCAGCCGACGGAACCACATCTGCCAACCAGTCCGGAACCTTCAATTCCGAAAATGCCAGTGTTTACGTTCAACTGTCAAAGAAATTTTTTAAGCGTCTGAATATTGAAGCCGGTGCCAGGTACGAATACTATAATATTGCCGACCTGAAGGAAAGCAAACCGATTTTCAGGGCAGGGTTGAATTACCAGGCATCCAAGTCTACTTTTCTCAGGATATCTGCAGGGCAGGGATACCGTGCGCCAAGTATAGGCGAACGTTACATAACAACAAACAGCGGAGGATTCGGGTTTTATCCAAACCCACAGCTTCAGTCGGAGTACTGTAATTCTTATGAACTCGGCATCAAGCAAATGTTCAGGATCGGGAAATTTGCCGGGATGCTTGACCTTGCGGGGTTTTATGAGGATTACTGGAATTATGTGGAATTCAATTTCGGGATCTGGGGCAACGGGCCCATCAATAAAAGCCTGGGCTTTAAATTCCTGAATATCGGTCCGGCCAGGATATACGGAGGTGATTTCACTTTTGCCGGCGAGGGTAAACTGGCCAGGGATCTTGAACTTTCAGTACTTTTAGGTTATACGTATACGGCGCCCCAGGCTGTCAAGCCCGACGAAGTGTATTACCAGAATGTCGAATCCTCCACTCAGAAAGTAAGAAATTATACTTATGCCAATACTTCCACCGACACCGCGAACAATATTCTTAAGTACCGCATACAGCACCTCGTGAAATCGGACCTGCAGTTCACGTTTAAAAAACGTTTTTCGGCAGGTATAAGCGGGAATTATTACGGGTACATGCAGAACATCGATATTTTCCTTTACCAGCTTGACACTCCCAAGGCCATGCATTCGGGAATTGTCAAATACCGGGAGCAGCATCACAGTGGTAATTTCATTGTGAATTGCAGGGTAGGTTATGCCTTTGGAATATTCAAGGTCTCACTCATGATAAATAACCTGATGAATACCGAATATTCCCTAAGGCCGATTACAATTGAAGCGCCAAGGACAACATCAGTCCAGGTCCTTGTAAACATTTAAAGAACCCAAATCAAACCAATCAAATCAATATGAAAAAAATAGTATTTCTTGTAGCTCTTTCCTTACTTGGATTCAGCAGTATCAGCAAAGCTCAGACCGTTCTGCCCGACGGTGATTTCGAAAGCTGGAAGTTATATACTCCGGTTTCTTCTGCCCCGTTCTATGAACCCACCGGTGGGTTCTTTAAAACCCTGAATCTTCTTGACACCATTCCCACCCCCCCGGGTATTACCGTTTACCGTTGCGACACAGCCCATGCAGGAACATATTCCGCAAGATGTATAACCAGGAAAATTGATGTCCTCAGTATTATTATTCCCGGTGTGGTAGGAAATATCACCCTGCATTTTCAAACAAATTCTGCAATTCTCGGGGTCCCATTCAAATGGACCGCCAGGCCGGTACGTTTCCAGGGATATTACGAGGCATACCCTCTTAATGGCGACTCAGCTGCAGCTATATTGTTGCTTTCGAAATGGAACACCGCCACAAAAAAAAGAGATACACTTGCATATAACAGGCTTGTTTTCCACGGAACTGTTTCTTCCTGGACTAAGTTTGACACTGCAATAACATACCGGAACAATACGGACATGCCCGACACCATTTGCATGCTGCTGTTATCCTGCGCAGGTTACAGTGCCTCCAATATGTTCGGATCTGTTGGCCAGGTTGGAAGCCAGGCTTTATTTGATGACGTGACTCTTACAGGCGTTTATCCCTGGGGGGTTGATAACCTGTTAACCCAGAATTTGAGCATCAGCGTCAGCCCGAATCCCGCTTCGGACCATATTAATGTTTCACTTGAGAAAGCGGTCCAGGGCGGAAGTTTTGAGATTTACAATGTTCAGGGCCGTTTGGTTGGTAAGCGCCAGATGAATGATTTGAATGCCCGTTTCGATATCAGCTCACTGCCTGCAGGAATGTATTATTACCGCATGTGCAAGGACAATACTTCACTTGGAACAGGCTCATTTATCGTAAACCACTAATATAAGGTAGCGAAATAGCGAGAAGCGAGGTAGCGAAATTTCGCTTCTCACTTCTCGTTACCTCGCTACTTACTGTTTGAAAATAGAGCAAAATATAAAGTACATAAAATATGACTGAAGTAAAAAATTCACAGGATGCTATAGAACTTGAGGATAAGTACGGGGCTCATAATTATCATCCTCTGCCCGTTGTGCTTGCGAAAGGCCAGGGTGTGTTCATGTGGGATGTTGAAGGAAAGCGCTATTTCGATTTCCTTTCGGCATACTCGGCAGTGAACCAGGGACATTGCCATCCAAAGATTACAAAAGCATTGATTGACCAGGCACAGACCCTGGAACTTACTTCCCGCGCGTTTTACAACAACGTGCTCGGAGTATATGAAAAATTCATTACAGAATATTTCGGCTATGAGCGCGTACTGCCTATGAATACAGGGGCCGAAGGTGATGAAACGGCGCTGAAGCTTACCCGCAAATGGGCATACAAGGTCAAAGGAGTTCCCGAGAACCAGGCTAAGATCATCTGCTGTGAGAATAATTTTCACGGACGGACAATATCGGTGATCTCCATGTCGACCGACCCGCAGGCAAGGGATGATTTCGGGCCTTTCACTCCCGGTTTCATCACCATTCCTTACAACGACCTGCCGGCTCTTGAGACGGCCTTGCAGGATCCGACCGTTGCAGGTTTCCTTGTTGAACCTATCCAGGGTGAAGCAGGGGTTTACGTGCCTCAGGAAGGATACCTGAAGAAAGCCTACGATATGTGCAAAGCAAAGAATGTATTGTTTATTGCCGATGAAGTACAGACCGGGATTGCACGTACCGGAAAGCTCCTGGCATGCGATTGGGAAGGCTTCAAACCCGATGTGCTTATTCTTGGAAAGGCATTATCGGGAGGCGTGCTGCCTATTTCAGCTGTTCTTGCCGATGATCATATCATGCTTACCATACATCCGGGTGAACACGGATCTACTTTTGGTGGGAATCCTGTGGCTGCCCGCGTTGCAATAGCAGCGCTCGAAGTCGTAAGGGATGAGAAATTAGCCGAAAATGCGCAGAAAATGGGAGAGATCTTCCGTTCGGAAGTTTCTGCCATCAATTCACCCTTTATCGAACTGGTTCGTGGCAAGGGCCTTTTGAACGCTATTGTGATCAAACCCCATAACGGGAAAAGCGCATGGGATGTTTGCCTCAAGATGCGCGATAATGGCCTGCTCGCAAAGCCCACCCACGACCACATCATCCGTTTTGCACCACCCCTGGTGATCAATGAAGCCCAGGTTCGCGAAGCGGTTGCAATCATCAAGGAGTCAATTAAGGAACTGGAATAAAAACCAGGTAGCGAGGTAGCGAGAAGCGAGAAGCGAAATTATTTCGCTACCTCACTACCTCGCTATTTTAAAAGGCTACCTCCATCTTCTTTTTGAACAACCCCTGGGCAACCCCTGGGCAACCCCTGGGCTCACAGGGTTAAAGCTTTAACCTGACCAGTTTCCAGTTTTCGAAATCACCTCCGGTTTGTTTAACCAGGAAATACGCATTTCCTTTATAGATCTCTATCTTCTCCGGAAAAGGGAAAGGTACGTCAAAGGTCTTTGAAAGCTTTCCCGACAGCAGATCGATCTTCCTAATCTTCACCATCCCGTTCTTCCTGAATGTGGTGTAAACTTCCCTGAAGTAATCATCGGGATATATCTTTCCGCTCCATTTCCAGTCTGATATCGGAACGAACACGCTTAATAACCCCGCCAGGATATTCCCTTCGTCTTCCTTATGAAATTGAATGGGAATGGACCGGTAAACCTTTCCTTCCATGTTCATCATTTCAATTACATCTTCAGAGAACCTGAAAACAGCCATATCACTTTCACCCAGTTTGACCATCGGGGCATCGATCCTGCAGTAATTAACAAGAGCGCCTGCCGGCGTGCCGGTTTCGTCGGAAGGTGTTTCTGAACCTGTTTCAGAATTATCCGGTACAGGGCTGTTATTTTTAATCCGAAAGGGGCTTGCCGAGAGAGCCTGCTGGTTCTTTTCTATGGAATAATTCCAGCTGCTGTTGAATTTCATATCATTGTACATCCTTCTCCTGGCTTTCTCGTCCTGGGCTGTCCGTATGTAATGTTTGGTCTTAAGGGTATCATAATAGCCGAAGTTCAGCCCGAATCCATCATTTGTACTTTCTGCGAAATAAAGCCTGCCCTGGGAACTGAATAGGAAGGGTTTTACTGTTTTCAGAAGGATCTCATAGGTCGATCTGAAAGGAAAGCCGATGCTCTTGTGCTCTTCATCATAGTAACATTGAAACGCATTGTCTTTACTTGAGATATAATGGATATTGCCAAGGAAATCCTTATAAAGGCATTTTGGTTTCTGCTCAGGCAGCGGAGTCTCGGCAATGGTATCCCCGTTGGTTTCCATGAGCACCAGTTCCGAGTTTTTCAGTAAACAGCGAAAAACAAGAAGCAGGAGTTTGTCGTCCATGATCTCATAATCCAGCACAGAGTATCTCTGGTCTTTATAGACAAACCTGAAATCAGTCGCTTTAACATTGACTTCTTTTAACGAATATTCTTTTTGCCTGAGCAGGAGTTTGACCGGTTTTAAAGGGATCCTGACAATGTCGAAATACAGTTGTTCATAGCCCAGGCAGGAAATGTTAAGACTGACCGGGAGCTTTTTAAGCTTTAACTCAAACCATCCGTTGGCATCAGTAATTGAGCCTTCGTTGGTCCCGGTTATCCTCACAGCGGCAAACCCGACAGGCACGGCAGTTGTTTCGTCAACAACGGTCCCCTTGACCATTAAGCTTTGCGAAAAAACGGAATCAGCAATGAAAAAGACGAACAGGGTAAGTATAAAGGCTCTCATGCTTGCAGAGAATTTGCACAATACCGAGGTTGGACCAACCAGGGCTCAAACCGGTATTTGTGCCGTTCAGTAAATATACACTAAAATTTAATTGCAATCTATACTTAGAACGCAGCGACTAATTTAAGGTTGAACAACCTTGGAGTGAGGTAATTGGGAACGTTGTACTGCTTGCCCTGCACATCGGTGATCCATTGGTAGGAGACGGTGTTTGCAAAATCGAAGAGGTTGAATACATCGAGTCCTATCCACAGGGATTTGAATGCCCTGAGAGGGTTTTTACCGGAAAAGTGTGTGTACTCCCCGATAAGTTGTTTTGACAGGCCAAGGTCAACACGGCGGTAAGGAGGCATCCTGAGTACCTGCTCATACCTGGGGGAATCCGGCGCCCCGTAAGGCAGCCCGCTGCCGTATACAAGGGTGATTGCCACCTTCCAGGTAGGGAAGCCCGGGATATAATCCTGGAAAAAGATTGCAAGATTGAACCTCTGATCGGTGGGGCGGGGAACCCAATGGCCCTGGAAATACTCTTCGGTGCGCATCAATGAAAGGCTGGCCCAGGATTCTGCCCCTTTGACAAATTCTCCGTTGATCCTGAAATCTATTCCCCCGGCATAGCCATGGGCGTCGTTGGTTCCGTAATACCTTATCCTCAGGTTATCTATCTCATAAGGTATGAGATCCTGGATGTACTTGTAATACACTTCGGCAACCAGTTTGAAAGGTCTGTGCCAGATGCTGAAATAAAGATCGCTGCCGGCTACGCCCTGATATGAAGTCTGCGCTTTGAGGCCGGGAACAATAAGGCCCTGGAGGTCTGTCATTTCCCTGAAGGTGGGCGGCTGGGAATAAACTCCCCCCGAAATCCTGAAAACCATTTCTTTTTTCCAGTGTGGCTTGAACGAGAAATTGGCTCTGGGATTAAACAGGAACTGGCCGTTATAATCTGAATAAATGAACCTTGCCCCTGCAGTGAACCCTATGTCATTCTTTTGATTTTTAAAGGTCCAGGTGTTTTGCACAAAAGCATCTCCTTTGTTGGTGCTCATGCCTCCCTTGGCTTTAAGCACATCGGCAAGGTAGAAATCACCATGGGGGGGAAGTTTGTTACCAAGTGAATCCTGAGGGCGGGGTAATGAATACCCGGCCGAATCAATCATTTGCCATTCATTCATGGTATAACTGAATATATCATGCTGATACTTGATGCCCCAGAGCATCTGGCTTCTACCTTGTTCATAAGACCCCCGGTGTTCGATATTGTATACCGTGCCTTCAAGGTAATCCCTGGCATGGTCCAGGTAAGCGCCAACGCCCAGAAGCTGAATAAGGCTGCCTGCATTATTACCGGTAAGTTCAACCTGGCCAAGCCAGTACTCCCCCGATATGTCATAGGTTTGTGCTTCCCAGGTCTGGTATGCCGATCCCATGAGTTTCAGGCGCAGGTGGTCGTTGGGTTTAAAGGTCAGGGTCGCAGCAGTAAGCCAGTTCTCGTAATGGTCGTTCTCCTGCCCGTCAAAGAAGATCTTGACCTGGTAAGCAGTGTATGAATCGCTGCCGAATGTGGTAGTCTGGCTCTGCGGAATAAGTTTAAAAGCATTTGCAGTATAACTTCCGAATACCGATAATTCCCATTTGCTGCTGAAATCATAGTACAGCATGCCCTGGACATCGAAAAACCTGGGTTTATAATTCCCTTTGGTGTCTAATGAATTCAGGAGATAGGTATTCGTTTTATACCTCACCCCAAAGAGGTAAGCCAGTTTCCTTGCGATTTTTCCTTCCACGTGGGCTGTGGCCCCAAGGAGGCTGGCCTCGAATGAAGCCGCAAATTGTGAGGGTTTCTTGTATTTTACATCCAGGACGCTCGACATCTTATCCCCGTATTTTGCATCAAAGCCGCCCGCTGAAAAGCTGATGCCCGACACCAGGTCGGGGTTCAGGAAACTCTGGCCTTCCTGCTGCCCTGCCCTGACCAGGTAGGGACGGTAGATCTCAATATCGTTCACGAACACCAGGTTCTCGTCGAAATTTCCTCCGCGGACCGAATACTGGGAACTCAGCTCATTCCTGGAACTTACCCCCGGCATGGTTTTGATGAGGTCTTCCACGTTGGCATTGATGGTGGGGATATAAGTAATTGCCTTTGGATCAAGCCTGCTGAAGGTATTGGTCCTCAGCTGCTGGTCTTTAACTTCAATGGTTGAAAGCTGGGTGGCGCTTGGCTTCAGTTGGTGGCTGAGCAATTTCTTCTCACCTTTTTTCAGGTTCACCCTTACTGAATCCGCTCCAAATCCTACGCTTGAGAATAACAATACAATGTCCTTCCCGGCAGGTACAGTCAGTTCATAGGAACCATCTTTGGATGTTGACGTCCCGGTAGTCGTGCCTTTCACGGCTACATTTGCAAATTCCAGGGGCTTCCCGTCGGGATCATTCACAAAACCATGCACCTTCGCTTCCTGCGCCATTGTTGTAACACAGAGAAGCAGCAGTATACCGGTCAGAAGCCTGCTTAAAGTCATCATTGCTGTTCTTTGAGCCGTTCTTCTTTCTTTTTGAATTTCCCGTCTTTCCATGCCTTGATGAACTGTGCCCAGGCGAAGGGATTGAAGATGTTGAATGGTTGCTGCTGGCCGAAATAGTAGAGCCTGGAAGTGGTGTTTTCGATATAGTTGTTGTAATTCATGCGTGCATCCATGGGATAATCAAGTGCAGCTAGCCTCAGGTTGTATACATCCAGGTTTTTCTTTGCAATTTCATATTCATCGTCCGGGATCTTGGTCTCGATGAAAGCACGTTTAAAATCCTCCAGGGTGGGCCAGGGAAAGATGATCGCGGCCGGAAGGGTCAGGGTGTCGTTGGTCATCAGCTGGATAAGCGAATATTTTTTCTGGGTTATGGTATCGGGGATGATAAAGGATGCAGGTCTGAAACCGATGGCAGTGAAAAGAACGGTATCCCTCTGGTGAGCTACGAAAGAAAAGAATCCGTAAATATCGCTTGATGTTCCGTAGTTGCTGTTTTTTACCAGGACTTTTGTATATGGTACAGGATTAAGACTGTCGGCAGTAATGGTTATCCCCGAAAACTGAACCAGCTTTTCATCCGGAAGTTTTTTCTCATCGGTTGGTTTTTCCTGCGCGTAAAGACTGCAGACGCAGCATGTGAAAGCGATTGCAATTGCAAGAATAATTTTCCTTAGGATCATGCGCAGATAACGAATTCGGGTGATAAAGATAACGAGGTTTCCTGTAATTTATTTCCGCCTGGAATGGTTGATTTAAAAAGAAAAAGGCTGGCGCATGGTTAATGCGTCAGCCTTCATCTGCCTGTAAAAATACTTATTTGGATAAGTAACCCTTTTCTCTTGCTTTCTTGATGGAGGCGTACACACCGTTTTTGTTGATGTGCCTGAGGCCTTCAGCTGAAACCCTGATTGTAATTTCTTTATTTTCTTCAGGAATAAAAAACTTTTTTGTCTGAAGATTCGGGCTGAACACGCGTTTTGTCTTATGATTTGAATGAGATACCTTGTTCCCTCTCATTGAGCTTTTACCCGTTATTTCACAAATCCTTGCCATGGCTTGATTGGTATTATATTTTAAAATGGGAGTGCAAAGGTAGGAATTCTTTTTTAAACCGCAAAACCTTTTTCAAGAATGTATGAGATATGATTTACGATTGAAGGATTTACGATTCCCGATTGAATTTATTGATTTCCGATTTATGAGTTTAATATTTTCTTCGTAAATCGTCAATCCCACAATTCAATCGTAAATCAAAGATCGTCAAATCGTAAATTGTGTTATTTTCCCAGCAGGTTTTTTCTGAGCAGATTCATCGCCTGGAGCGTTGCGCGTCGGATATTGCGGTCGCGGCTGTCGCCGAAAAGATATTGTTTTGAAAAGACCTCCTCAGGTGTGGCGATGGCGATCCAGGTGGTCCCAACAGGTTTTTCTTTTGATCCCCCGTCAGGGCCTGCAATGCCGGATATGGCGATCACGTAATCCACATTGAGATTGGCTTGTGCGCCGATTGCCATTTCGGTAACCACTTCCGCACTCACAGCCCCGAATTCCTCCAATGTCTCGGGCATTACCCCCAGCATCTGCTCTTTCACGTCGTTATGATAGGCTATGATGGATCCTTTAAAATATTCCGAGCTTCCCGGCACACTGGTGATGAGGTGGGCAATATAGCCGCCGGTGCAGCTTTCGGCGGTGGCCATGCTGCAGTTCTTTTCCTTCAGCAATTTCCCTATAATTACTTCAAGGCGGTCGTCATCGGTACCGTAAATATATTCAGGAATAAGTTTTGACAATTTAGCCGCTTCCTCTTCCACAAGTGCATGTATCGATGCCTCGTCATTACCGCTGCCGGAAAGCCGCAGGCGGACCATCCCTGGCTGTGGAAGGTATGCCAGTTTTATGGCCGGGGGCAGGTTGTTCTCCCATTCTTCAATGATCTGGGCAAGAAATGATTCACCTATTCCCTGGGTGAGTATTGTTTTATGGAATATTGACTTCGGATGGAATCTCTTTGTTAATTCTGGGATGACGTAATCTTTCATCATAGCATGCATCTCGAAAGGAACGCCCGGCATGGAAACATAAATGGTCTTGCCCTGCCTTCCTGGGACCGGAATGTCTTTTTCAAACCACATCCCCCTGGCAGTACCGAAATTATTAACAATGCTCACGCATTCTTCGGGGAGGTATGCCTGTTGCCTGTTCAGTTCGGTGACCTGGTAGCCGCGGCGGGCAAAGAGAGCTTCAACATCCTTATAGGCTTCTTCACTAAAAACCAGCCTGGTGCCGAAGAAATCGCATAAGGTAGTTTTAGTGATATCATCTTTTGTAGGGCCGATACCTCCTGAAATGAGGACAACTTCGCTGCGCTTACCAGCTCTCCACAAAGCCTCCAGGATGTGCTCCCGGGTATCCCCGATAATGGTGAATTGGTTAACCTTAAACCCTGCAAGGCTGAGTTGTTCTCCCATCCAGGAAGCATTGGTGTTAACGACCTGACCGATCAGAAGTTCGTCACCTATGTTGATGATCTCAATGTTCATGGAACAAAGATTGAAATAAATTCGGAATAGAAAAACGGGAATATTACTTATTTTTGAACCTTACGAAAATTTATCATGATGATGCCGAACATAAAAAAATGGTTCTTTCCTGTCTTAATGGCCGGACTGATCATGAGTTCATGCAATTGCCGTCGGAGCGGCACTTTAACCAGCAATCCTTTGGACAGGCTGAACTGGTCTGAGAGAAATTACCATGTTTTAAACCAGTTTATTAATGATTACGGGACGGGAGGCAAACATTTTGATAAAAACAAAGCCCCGTATGCGGTGTTCGACTGGGACCAGACCTGTGCTCATTTCGATGTTGAAGAAGCACTGATGCGTTACCAGATGTTTAACCTGAGGTATAAAATGTCGAAAGAGCAGTTTAGGGGATTACTCAAAGACGAGATTGATGGGGTGAAACAGTTGAATGCAGATTTTAAAAATATCCGCCTGGCAAACATCGATCAGGATCTGTATGAGGATTATAGTTTTATTTATGATAATTTCTCAGGAATGGCCGGGAAAAGGAGCCTTGAAGAAATACATCGCAGCCCTCAGTACCTGGATTTCATTGCTAAGATGCTTTTTCTGTTCGAGGGGTACGGAGACACAACGGGAATAGGGGAGGAATATGCCCTGACCTGGGTAATCTATTTATTTGCCGGATTTACTCCTGCTGAAATTAAACTTATGGCCAGTGAGGCTGTTTCCTATGAACTCTCCAACCGTATCGGCATGGAAATCCTTCAGTCGCCGGCGGGATTAAAAACCAGGGCTGGCATTGTGAGTTGCTCGTACCGCACAGGCCTGCGTGTGATCCCCGAAATACAGGACCTTTTCTCTGCCCTGCAAAGCCATGGCATCGATGTGTTTGTTGTTTCGGCAAGTTATAAACCTGTAGTGGAAGCTTTTTCGGGAACAGGGGCTTACGGTTACAATTTGCCGGCCGACCACGTGATTGCGATGGATCTTGAGACCGGAAGCGACGGCAGGATCATCCCGGAATACAAGGCAGGCTGGGTTAAAACATTCAAACATGGTAAAGTCGAGGCAATAAACAGGAAGATCAAATCAGAAATCGGAAGGAACTGGGATCCCTCGTTCACGGCAGGTGACAGCGATGGCGATTATGCCATGTTCACTGAATTTCCGGATAGCAGGCTGAGCCTGATATGGAACAGGGTCAAAGGGGGAGATATTGGAAAGCTCTGTAAACTGGCGATTGATCAGAAGAACGACAGCATACCCAGGTACATTCTCCAGGGAAGAAATGAAAATACAGGGCTTGCTGTTCCTTCTTCAGAATCCATTCTTCTCGGAACGACCGAACCACAGCTGCTACCGAGGTAAAGCCGATCAGTCACGGCCAGCTTTCAGAAAAGTTTTTTCAAAGTCAATGAAAGTATCCTGAAATAGTTTGAAAGGCTGGGATCATTGATGAACTTCATGTTCAACCCGATTTTGGCGGGCATAATCTCTTCGATATACTGCTTCTCAGGATGAGAGGATTTGCCAAGGATCTCGTTCTCGTTGATAAACTCAAGGGAAGCGTAATCGGTAATCCCCGGTTTTACAGTCAGCACTCTCCTTTGTTCATCCGTATACAGATCAACATACTTCCTGATCTCAGGCCTGGGCCCTACAAGGCTCATATCACCCTTGAAAACATTGATCAGCTGGGGAAGCTCATCAAGCTTCAGGCGTCTTAAATAATATCCGGTCCTGGTAATCCGGCTGTCGCGGCTGCCGATGGTGATCCCGCTCGTTTTATCGCTGTCGGTTCTCATCGAACGGAACTTCAGCAGCCTGAAATCCTTATTATTCCTTCCAACCCTGAGCTGGGAATAAAAAACTCCGCCTCTTGAATCAAGTGAAATACAAAGGGCAACAACAATGAATAAGGGAAGGCAAAGGATTAATCCCAGCACCGATAAAACCATATCGAAAAACCTTATCATGCCCTTATTTATAACGTTGCAATTTACCTGTAAATTTTCCATCTCACCAGGTCCCAGGTCTGAGGCGGAGTTGTTTCTTTCACTTGTCGGATGATTCCGAAATCCTTTGCGGTATAGGCAGTGATTAAGTCGGTTGTATTAGGTGAACTGGATTTTTCAATTTTATAAAACATATGATTGCCCACTTGCATCGAATCAATAAATGTTGCTGAAAGCGAGTATAAACCCCATCCCCTCCACCAGTCGACAAAATACGGATCATAATTTCTCATCATCTGAGTTCCTTCAATGATGTCGTACCATGTTGTTTTCGATCGGTAGCTTACGAAATTCATGCGGTAATAATCAACCTTGTAACATTGATTCATGTACCATTCATAAGTCTGGCAGCCCATTGCCAGGCTTGAAAGAACAACGCTGTCAATAGCATTCAGCGAATCATTCCGGTATACCCAGTATGAACCGGGCAGAAAGAAAAACCCATTCATTCCTGTATCTATAGGCACATATTGAGAACTGCAGTTGGTGAATTCCCTGTCACAGGGATTTTCACTGGCTTGTTCCTTACTCTTACTGCATGCAACAAGGAGAGCGCAGCACGTGAATAGTACAAAAAACCTTATCATGTTGGTATTGACCTTTTATTCAAAATTCAACAATCGTTATTCAAGGTTCGATATTCAGGAAAATTATCCAGGTACCTTACCCACTGCTGATACTACCGCCCTCACCACCTCATCCACCATATCATCCGTGAGGTCGTAGTATACCGGGAGTGTAATCTCCCTGGAGTAATTATTATAGGCCACGGGATAATCCTCCATACGGTAACCCAGGCCTTTGTAATAGGTCATCATCGGCAGGGGGACAAAATGCACGTTCACTGCAACCTCCTGTCTGAAGATCTCTTGTATTACCTGGTCACGCCGGCTTTCCGTCGCTTCCCTTATCCGCAGTAAAAAAAGATGATAAGAGGAATGTCGTTCAGGGGTTTCGTACAAGGGGATCTCCGCCCAGGAATATCCGGATAATGCATCCCTGTAGCGATCAAGGATATGCTTGCGCCTTACCAGCATATCCTCGTCGTACCTTTGGATCTCAACCAGGCCAATGGATGCCTGGATATCGGTCATGTTACATTTGTAACCCGCTTCAATAATATCGTATCTCCAGTTGCCGATCTGGTTTTTGGCCAAGGCATCCTTGGTTTGCCCGTGCAGGGATTTGGTGTTCAACCTCTGGTAAAGCTGCTGGTTGTCAAATGGTTCAGAAAGGTTGAAGCAGATTGCACCGCCCTCGGCAGTCGTAAGGTTTTTCACCGCATGGAAGGAATACACCGTGATATCCGTAAGGCTGCCCACGTTCTTCCCCTTGTAATTCCCGCCAATGGAATGAGCGGCATCGGAAAGAACCAGTATCCTTCCTAACTGTTCCTGTTCCTTGGTATTTGATTTGAATTGACTGCGGATGTCGGAGCGGCGGACCAGGGCGTTGATCGCATCATAATCACAGGGCCAGCCCCCGATGTCCACCGGTATGATCACTTTGGTTTTGGAAGTGATGGCTTTTTCAATGGCCCCGGGGTCGATGTTAAAATCTTCGGAAGAATCGACAAAAACGACCGTGGCTCCGCAATGCACCACTACATTGGCTGTGGCATTGTAAGTATAAGCGGGCACAATGACCTCATCCCCCGGGCCAACCCCGAACCAGTGAAGCACCAGCTCCAGCCCGGCCGTAGCCGAACTGAGACATAAAGTCGCCTTCTGGCCTCCGTAAGCTGTAAGAAGTTTCTCGAACCTCTTGGTTTTGGGGCCCGTGGTGATCCAGCCTGAATACAACGTATCGACGACTTCATCGACAATGCGCTGGTCCATGCGGGGAGGGCTGAATGGGATCATGTTTTATGTTACATTTAGTTTACAACATTTCGGGAATTTCCCATGCACGGATATGATGAATCCCCTTTCGATCGGGCATTTGAATATCGTCAAGCGAAACTACAAATTTTTCGTAATTATCAGGTATGGCATCCAGGGCGGAATATTCTCTTTCAATAGTTGAAAGATCAGTCAGAATATACGCAACCTGGAAGTACAAAATCCTTTCATTACGGTTTGCAATAAAATCAATTTCGTGGTTTCTCATATGTCCCGCGTAAACAGTATAACCTGCCTGGACGAGATGCAGGTATACCATGTTCTCAAGAAAGTGCCCGATTCCGTAATCATAGCCGGGGTAGAGATAATTTTTAAATGCAGGATCGTTTATGTAATATTTGCTTGTCCCCGAAATAATTTCTTTTCCTTTTATATTAAATCGTTCAGCATTGTGAATCAGAAAAGCATCCTGCAGGTGTTTGATATAATTAGATAGGGTTTCGTAATTGGTTCTTCTGTTCCTGCCTGAAAAATATTTTACTATACTGCTTATTGAGATCAGGTTTGAGGCATTGCTTACCAGGAATGCAAACAGATCCTCCAGAAGCCGGGCATCCTTGATGTTATAACGCTGAATGATATCGCGAAGAAGCACGGTGTCTTTTATAGCCGACATATAATGTTTTTTCGTTTCTTCATCCGGCAGATGAAAGAGTTCGGGAAGCCCGCCCGATTTCATATAAAGCTGGTAATTGTTTTTAGAGTTTTCGAGCTTCAGAAAACCGGTATATTCAGGATAGCTGAAAGGAAAGACCTGAAAACTGACATATCTTCCTGATAAAAGACTAGCGAGCTCCCCTGACAACATCCTTGAATTCGATCCCGAAATAAAGATTTCGTAATCGTCTGTGTAGTCCTGGGCATACGAGGTCACACAATGTTCCCATCCTGCAATATCCTGGATTTCATCTATCAGCAGATATTTCCTGCCGGAAGGTTTTAAAACCGAGAGGTATTGCTTAACCAGGTCCTGTAAATCTTTATAATCGGAGATAAAATCAAATTCAGTATATTCTTTATTGATATACAGGATGTTAACAGGATTCACTCCCACTTTGATCAGCCTGAGGATGATCTGCCTGAGAAGATAACTTTTACCGGCACGCCTCTGACCTACCAGTACTTTGATCAATTTGTTTCCGATAAACCCCTCTATCCTGTTAAGGTAGTTTTCCCTTAAGAAGCCGACCGCGGGTGTATTACTTTCCCAGAAATTGTATTTTTTCAGGATAGCAATTATATCAGACATGATCGAAAATTTTTACAAAAATACAATATTTTCAATCAAAATTGAAATAATTGTAAAAACATTAATGTTTATGCTGTCGGGAAAACAGCGTTTACGACCAACCCTTTTCGCTACCTCGCTTCTCGCTACCTCGCTACCTGATTTCGCTTTTCGCTACCTCGCTACCTGATTTCGCTTTTCGCTACCTCACTTCTCGCTACCTAAAAACACCAGTATATTTTTCTCAATTCGCTGTTCCATTGCACTAGTGTCGGAGCGCACGAATGTTTCACCTGTGATCCTCTCGTAAAGTTCGATATAACGCTCGGTGATCTCATTGACAAATGAATCGGGCATGTCGGGGACAGTTTGGCCTTCCTTGCCCATGAAGTTGTTTGCCATTAGCCATTCCCTTACAAACTCTTTTGAAAGCTGCCTCTGCTGTTCGCCCCTGGCCTGCCTCTCCTCGTATCCTTCGAGGTAGAAATACCTTGATGAATCGGGGGTGTGGATCTCGTCGCAGAGGTAGATCTTCCCGTCGGCGCCCTTGCCAAATTCATACTTGGTATCGACCAGGATCAGCCCATGTTTTGCGGCAATCTCAGTTCCTCTTTTGAAGATGGCGTAAGTGTATTTCTTGATCAACTCATATTCTTCCTTAGGGATGATGCCTTTTGCAAGAAGTTCTTCTTCGGTGATATCCTCATCATGACCTTCGGCCGCTTTGGTGGTTGGTGTGATGATTGGCTCGGGGAACCTCTGGTGCTCCTTCATCCCGTCGGGGACCGGTACACCACATATCTGCCTTGAGCCTTTCTGGTAGGTGCGCCATGAACTGCCGGTGAGATATCCGCGGATGATCATTTCAACCGGGTATATCTTACAGAACCTGCCGATAGTCACATTCGGGTCCGGGCTGGAGATCTTCCAGTTCGGGCATATATCGGCCATTGCATCCAGGAACTTGGATGCGATCTGGTTCAGGACCTGGCCTTTATAAGGAATGCCTTTCGGGAGCACAACATCAAAGGCTGAGATTCTGTCGCTGGCCACCATCACAAGGTATTTATCGGCTATATTATATACATCCCTGACTTTCCCTTTGTACAGGGATTTCTGCCCCGGGAAACTAAAGCTGGTTTTTATAAGCACGTTCTGCATAAATGGAAGATTTAGGACAAAAGTAAGGAATTTAAATAAAAGTATACCCCCGTGGTTATCATCAGCGGAAATGCCATGAACGATCACCTCGGTATATGCATCGCTTGCCCCCTGTCATCAAAAGTAAAACAATATGCCGGTTGTGTGATCATTGAAAAGGGCCAGGAATCTGGGCTGGAACAGGATTCTGAGATCCTTACTTTTCAGGTGAGGAACATTGCAGGATCCCGTTTTATAAGAAAACTTGGCGAAATTAGCCCTGCCCGTCTTTCCAGGATCAGGTAGGGGCTAATGGAGATACTCACTTACTAGAATTATCCGGTGGGCAGGATCTTCGATTGAATCATTCACTGTGTAATTCGCATGCCTGCAAGTTCCACTTATTAAAGTATGCAATATTGCAGAGTCTTTTTTTTAACTTGCAGCCTGTTTCCACAACCACACCAGAATGAGCAGGGAAGATGTCAGGGATTTTTTCAATCGTACAGCCGGTTCGAGGGGGAAGTGGAAAAAAAGGAACAGTTTTTATCATAAATCCCTGCAGCGTTATTTCTCGTTCATCATTCCGGAGGAAAGCCGGGTTCTCGAAGTCGGATGCGGTTTAGGAGATTTGCTTGCCTTCGTTAAACCTGCTTACGGGGTAGGTGTGGATTTCTCGGAAGCCACCATTGAAATTGCCAGGACAAGATACCCTGATTTAATATTTCATGTGCAGGATGCAGAGTCCCTGTCATTGAATGAAACGTTCGATTATATCATCCTTTCCGACCTGGCGTGCTCATTGTGGGACGCACAGAAAGCCCTGGAATGCGTATTCCGGCATTGCAACAAGCACACCAGGCTGATCATTTCCAACTTTAATTACCTTTGGCAGCCCGTTATGCTGATGGCAGAAGCCCTGCATCTGAAGCTTCCCCAGCCAAGGCAGAACTGGCTGTCGACGGCCGATATCAACAACCTGTTGCAGCTGTCGGGTTTCCGGATCATCACAGTACAGCATAAGCTGATGTTCCCTAAAAACATTCCTGTAATCAACCAGCTCTTCAACCGCATTCTTGCAAACCTCCCTCTTCTTGACAGGCTCGACCTGGTCAACCTGATCGTAGCCAGGCCTGTCTGGAAAGATGAAAGGGAATACAGTGTTTCTATCATTATTCCTGCCCGGAATGAAAGGGGGAATATTGAAAATGTAATACTCAGAACTCCTTCTTTCGGCAGTTCCCGGGAGTTCATTTTTGTGGAAGGCCATTCATCGGACCAGACCTACGAAGAGATGATACGGGTAAAAAAGGACTTCCCCGGGAAGGATATCAAGGTGATGAAACAGAGCCAGAAAGGAAAAGGAAATGCAGTCAGGGAGGGATTTGATATAGCCAGTGGCGAGATCCTGATGATACTCGATGCAGACCTTTCGGTTCCCCCTGAAGAACTGGAGAAGTTCTACATGGCCTTGAAAACGGGCAGGGGTGAGTTTATCAACGGCTGCAGGCTTGTCTATCCCATGGAAAAAGATGCGATGCGCTTTCTTAACCTTTTAGCCAACAAATTGTACGGTTTATTCTTTACCTACCTGCTGGGACAAAGGCTTAAAGATACTTTATGCGGGACCAAGGTGTTGTTTAAAAGGGATTACGAGGCGATTAAACGAAACCGGTCCTTTTTCGGGGAATTTGATCCCTTCGGGGATTTCGACCTGCTTTTCGGGTCATCGAAGCTTCAGCTTGAAATCACAGAGATCATTGTCAGGTACCGTGAACGCGTATACGGATCAACACAGATCAGCAGGTTCAAACATGGCTGGCTTCTCTTAAAAATGAGCATGTTTGCGGCGCGCAAAGTAAAATTCAGGTAAGAGTTCCCATCCGGGGGAAGGGGATTAACCCGTTAAAGCCTCTCAGGTTGTCATTTGTTCCCTGGTAGTTGCTGAGGACTTTCACCTTAGCGGCCCGCGGCTTTCTTCAACATTTCAAACCAGGAGTCTTCCACATTCATTCCTCCATTCCTTGCGGCCTGGATGTTCTGAAATGCCTCCTCATATCTTTTCATGGCATAAAATACCTGTGAGCGCTGAAAATAAAACAGGCTGATATTGTCGGGAGCCATGGCAATACCTGTGTTATAATCCTGAAGGGCCATTTCGGGCTGATCCATGCGGTAGTAGCTGTATCCCCGGTACAGGTAATTATTTGCTTTCGAAGGATCAATTTCAATGCTCCTGTCATAATCTTTCAGCGCCTCGGTGTACCGGCCCATCATGGACCAGGTAACACCCCTGTTTATGAAAGCTTCATAGGAACCAGGGTTAAGACGGATAGCCGTTGTAAAATCCGAAACAGCCGAATCGTACATGTTATTCTGGTAATAAACTATGCCGCGGTTTATGAATGCCATATAAATCGTGGGACTGAGCCTGATGGAGGTGTTCAGGTCCTGCATCTCCAGGTTTATATCACCCAGAGTTCTTCCGTAGTATTCGCTGCGAATAAAATAGGGATAGGCTTCACGGGGATACTGTGATATCACATTGGTCCAGAGTTTCTCAGGGTTCTGCCACACATTGCAGCGCAGAAAAGTAAGATAAAACATGATAGCGATGTAAAGGCAGGTGAGCCCGATGCTGAGCATTTTCATCGTGGGGAAGCGGGTTATCAGCAGGTAAATCCCGCTGGCAAGGAGGAACGACAGAGGGATTGCCGGTACAAGGGAGTAGCGTTCATTGAAAAGGGTGGGGCCTACAGCTACATACTGCAGCACCAGCAGAAGGGCAATGATAAAAAACCCTACAGAGAAAGCAATGATCCTAGTCTTCCTCATAGACCATATTACAAGAACAAGCAGGAGAAGAACAAAGAAAGGTGCAATATAGAAATCAACCGGCCATGGCATGCCGGCTGCCCTGTTGGGATAAGGATGGTAATTGGAGAGATTTACCGGGATCAGCATCTTATAAAAAAAGAACATCAGGTTGCGGGAGGCAATCAGTAGGCGTTCAGGATGTGTAAACTGGTTGCTGGTATCGATGGAATTTGTTGATGCCGTTGCTTTGACATGCACAAGCCCGATAATGATACTCATGATGATAAAAGGAACCTTTTCAAGTACCAGACGGATATTAAGCTTACGCTCATAAAAGTAATCAAGCATGACCAGGGCGCCAACCAGGCTCACGGCCATTACTTTTGACAGAATTGAAAGGCCAAACAAAATAAAGGTGTACAAAAGATATTTATGCTTCCAGCCCGGGGCCTGCTCTTTATCACTTAGGATGTATTTTATATACGTGATCAATGCAGCCACATAAAAAAGCACATAAAGCATGTCCTTATGCTCGGAGGCCCATGCAACAGATTCAACACGCATTGCATTGATGCTGAAAAGAAGGGTGGCGATAATTGCGATGGTAATATTCTTACTGCTGATCCGGTAGATAAAAAAATAAACCAGTGAAGTGATGCCCAGGAAGAGGATCAGGCTTACGGCATGGTAACCTGCTGGATTCAGCCCCCAGAAATGATATTGGATGGCATATGACAGGATTTGCAAAGGCTGGTAATTCCCTGCGCAGAACGTAGTAAAGATCTTATGAATATTGTCAAAATCCAGGCGGCGGATCAAAGGGTTCCCGATTATGAAATCAGGATCATCCCAATTGACAAAGCCGTTATTCAGGATCGGGAAGAATGCGATTGCGACCAGCGGTAAAATAAACCAGAGAGGATGAAGTGTCTTAAATCCGGAAATCGACATGGCAGCAAGTGTTTTCCGGTCCTTCCCCGGGACTTTTGGTTCTCTTTTGGTTTCTGCTTGCTTTTTTCCTCTTGACATACCGATAATTTAATGCTGTGTTCCTGACGTGTCAACCGTATTATATGGAGATTATCCGGATCAGCTCGAACATCGAAATTTGTTTGGATATTCCAGGTAAAACCCTGTCCAGGGCATTAATTACGGGATACATAAAATCGGGCAACAACTGCTTGTAAGAGACCCCTCCGCTCAACAGGTAAAGCAAGGGGTTTCGGTAAGTGATTTTTTCAATTTTCAGGTTCGGGAATCTTTCCCTGAAAATTTCCTGGTCCCGCTCAAAAACTATCCAGGGTAAAGCCTGGTTCGACCCGGATAAGGGTCCGGCATCCCGGATAGTCCAATTGCCATTTTCATCAAAAGGCTCATGATGAAAATTTTTATAAATGAATCTTCCCCAGTAAGAATTTGCCGGTTCAATGAGGATTAATTTCCCGTTTTTTGCCAGCACCCTTGACACCTCGCTTAAGAATTTTTCAGCATCGCCAATATGATGAAAAGTATTAACCCCGAAAATTCCACCGACGGATCTATTGCCGAAGGGCATGTCAAGGGCCGAAAAGGTTTTATCGTTGGTTGGAAGATCAAGTACGTCGGTGCAAATCACCCGGGGTTCAAGCTCTTTCAGAAATCCGCCTCCTGAACCGATTTCAATAAACACATCATTTGGCAGGTTCCTGATTTCCTTCAGGAATTCATCATACCATTGTTCGTATAGCTTTTTTAAGAATTTTTTATGCAGGATGATTTCACGGTGATACAAGGTCCTTTCAGGAGAATCCAGTTCGTATGCAATGTTGTATCTTAACTTCATGTTCAGAAAAACATTTTCAAATATACAAAGGACTGTATTAAGGATGTGTTTCAGAAATTAATGCCTGGACTGGGTTTCTCTCAGCACTCATTGCTTTTCCCCGTAGGCGTTGATGATCCTGCTTACCAGCTTATGGCGGATGATGTCGGAATTGTCAAGGTAGATGAAGTCGATACCGGGAACGTCATTGAGCACAGCCTGCACATGGATAAGGCCTGAAACCTGGTGCTTGGGAAGGTCCACCTGCGTAATATCGCCTGTCACGATGAATTTAGCGGATGCTCCCATCCGGGTAAGGAACATTTTAAGCTGGCTGGGAGTGGTGTTCTGAGCTTCGTCGAGAATGGCGAAGGCGTTATTGAGGGTGCGGCCGCGCATGAAGGCAAGCGGGGCGATCTCAATGGTACGGTCTTCGATATATTGCAGGAGTTTCTGTGATGGCAGCATATCCCTGAGCGCATCATATAATGGCTGGAGGTAGGGATCGAGTTTTTCTTTCAGGTCACCGGGAAGGAAACCAAGGTTTTCACCGGCTTCGACCGCGGGCCGGGTGAGGATGATGCGGTTCACCTGGCGGTTTTTCAGGGCGCGCACAGCAAGCGCAACAGCGGTATAGGTTTTGCCGGTCCCGGCAGGGCCAATTGCGAAAACAAGATCATTTTTGTCGCAGCTTTCGACCATGCGGCGCTGGTTCGCGGTGCGGGCCCTTACCAGCATTCCGTTCTTGCCATGCACAAGTATCTCGGGGCTGGTCTCAGGGGCAAGGACAGGCGAGAGTTCCGAAGCTTCGAGCAACTGGGCGATGTCGTCAGTCGTAAGTCTTCCGAATTTTTCGAAATGTAGCATAAGTGAAGTGAATTTTTCCTCAAAATCAAGGAGGTCTGATTCCTCGCCCAGGGCCTTAATATAATTGTCGCGGCCCAGGATTTTCAGTTTCGGGAAACGGTTCCTGACCAGTTCCAGGTTCTGGTCGTTAGGGCCGAATATGTCCAGGGGGTGGACCGATTCAATGCGGATGATTTTCTCACTCATTAAAAAAAGCGTACCTTTGAATACGCAAAAGTACAAATAATTCGATGGCTATCATTACGCTGACCAGTGATTGGGGCAACAAGGACCATTATATTGGAGCGGTTAAAGGTACTATTCTGCGCCAGTTGCCGGATGCCACGATTGTCGATATCACCCATCATATTCCACCTTTTGACCTGAACCAGGCTGCCTTTATCATCCGTAACTTTTACAAAAACTTCCCTGCCGGCAGCATTCACATCCTGGCAGTAAACACTGAGGCTTCAATCCGCCATCCACATACCTTGGTAAAGTATGAAGGGCATTATTTCATCGGCGCCGACAACGGGATTTTCTCGCTGATCTTCGATGAAAAGCCCGAACTGATCATCGACCTGGATGTTATCCAGGATTCGGATTATTTTACTTTTCCAACACGGGATGTGTTTGCGAAGGTGGCCTGTCATATTGCTTCGGGCAAGCCTGCCGAAAAGCTTGGCCATGTGAAAAAAGAGGTGATGCAGAAGATCGCGTTCCGCCCCGTGATACAGGGAGACCTCATCAAAGGCCAGGTCATCTATGTCGACAATTACGAGAATGCCTTTACCAACATCACCGAAACCCTTTTCAAGTCGGCGACAAAGGGAAGGAAATTCACCATCACATTCCGCACCGCCAATTACCGCATCACCCAGATAAGCAAATCGTACCAGGATGTGCCCGAAGGTGAAATGCTTGCCTTGTTCAGCAGCAGCGGTTATCTCGAAATAGCGATGAACAGAGGCAATGCAGCCAGCCTTCTTGGCCTGAACGTTGACCAGGCCGTGAATGTCGAGCTGGACTGATCTGGTTCACTGACGGTCAAATCGGGATTAAAATCTAAATTTATTCTTGCTTTGAATCAAATAGTTTTATATATTTAGGCAAATTTCTGTGTTATGTATGCCAAATATATTTTCCAACTTGTTTTGGTCTTATTCACAGTTTCAGGCTATACAGGATATTCTGCCTGCAAATCCGATACGATTAAGCCATTGCCCTTCTCCGAAACCTGGGATTCAGCTAATTTCCAGCAAAACAGCTGGCATTTCCCTTCTTCACAGGGGAACTGGTATATCCAAACCACCCTGGGTAATCCTCCGCCTTCAGCCGTTTTTGGCGGAAATCCTGTTCAAACATCATATTATTACAAACTGCAAAGCCCATGGATAGATGCCACCGACCTTAGTTGTGACTGGTTAAACCTGGATTTTGATGTCAGGCTTATGTCAATCAGTAATACAGGTACGGAGCAGCTTAAAGTTATCCTGGAATTCGGACCTAATACCAGAACCCTGAAAATTCTTTCCAACAATCAGAGTTTTGGATGGACACATTATCATATTGATGTAACTGCTGCGGTTGGCTTTCATTTCAGGATCAGCATTGTCGCATCGGGGCAGAATTCTGCCAATATTGATAAATGGCTGACAGACAACATCAGCATTACACGAAAGTGCCGCCCACCCAGAGATTTGGGTTATTACCCGGAGCATGGAGCCTGTTCATATGAACAGAAAACCTGCCGTCTTGAGCTCGTTTGGAATCCCCCTGACTGCTCAAACCTATATTCAACTTCCTTCAGTTTTGATGATGGAACCTTCGAGGAATACCTGTGTCCTTCAGTCCCGGGTTACCTGGGTAATTACTTCCCTGTCGATTTCAATACAACGGGTTATATTACTTCAATTGATGTTTACTGTTGGATCGTTTCCGGATATACTTTATCATTAAGCATTTTTGACAGTACACGTTCACTGATTTATACATCCCAGGTTTTTACAGTTATTGATAATTACTGGACCAATGTACCTGTCGGAAACGTTACTGTTTCAGGCCCGTTTTATGTAATGATTCACTTCGACGGAATAGTTGCAATCGGAGTTGGGGAAGATGATAACGGACCTAATGCCAGTATGGACCTTGCCTGGAGTTTTATAAATAATACCTGGACTAAAGTATCTGTACTGGGGTACGGTTACGGGCCAGGAGTATTTGGAATACGAACCAATGCTCTGGTCCCATATAAAAAAGCAGCGACCCAACAGGAGGTTTACCTCGAATCCCCTGATTCCTCATCAATTTCAGGCTATAATATTTACAGGAAAAGGATATGGATCAATCCCGATACGACTTTCATTAAAATTAACCAGAACCCGCTTTCAGTTACTCATTATCATGACACCATTGCATGTCAGGCTCAATACTATGTCACTACCGTTTACAACAATAATTGTGAGTCAGATCCATCGAATACCATTTGGGCTAACCCCTGTTATGTTGGGGTTGAAGAAAGTTCACCAAATCCTCAACTGACCATTACACCTAACCCTGCCAGTTCAAGTTTGAAAATTCATTCGGAACTTAGAATTGTTTCTGCCAGGCTTTATGATATCAGGGGAGTCGCTGTGCTCTTTAAAGAGTCAGGAATGGAAAAAGATCTTCAATTGGATGTGTCAGCCCTGCCCCAGGGAATGTTTTTTTTGCAACTCACTACTTCAACCACAATACTTACCACGAAGGTACTGATCAAGCATTAGTCCTTCTGTAATTCAATATTGTCAGTGGAAAATCGTTGATTCTCGTATCAGTACGTCATCACTGCCACAGCCATAAGAACTATCATGAATATTGGCAGTGCGATGATCAGGTATGAGACTGAGATCAGGAAGATCTTTGCAAGTGTTTTCCCCGTCGATTGCCTGTAGTACCGTTTCAGGGCAAGCAATGTATAGACCAGGAAAACCAGAACGATAATCCATGTGCTGATATGAATGAAGAAACCGGCCAGCAGGCAAAGGATCAGAAGCAGGAAAAAGAAGGAATGGATATGAAGCGAAAAAATGAGATGCTCATAGTATAAGCGCTTATCCCTTATATAAAAAAGTTTCAGCAGCAGTGCCAGGACGGGGATGAGCAGGAAAATCAGCTTCGATGCCGTATGTTCCAGTACCGTGGTGAACGACTGCCCGGTTGAAATCATGATTTTAAGAGCCTGTCTTACGAAAAGTTTTGTCCACCCTGATTCCTTCTTAAAATGTTTTTCGACATATTGCTTCAAGCCGGTGCTGTCTATTTCGTTACGCATTGAATCTATGGCTGCGTCGTTCACCATGAGTCCATTAAAACTAAAGTGTGTATGATTTTGTTTTATATCAACTGCGGATGAGGGAGCGGGTTTTTTGCCGGCGTCCTGTTCGGAAACAGACTCCCCGCTGAATGGCAGAAGTATAAAATAAATCACGCTGATCACGAGGAACAGTTTGAAAGGCTCAACAAATGACCTTCGTTTGCCATTCATGAACTCAACCGTAAGCCATCCGGGTTTTGTGACCAGAGGAATGATAGTACGGAAGAATTTGGAATCAAAATGAAAATAATCCAGGAATGAGTCCTGAAAAAGGTGACGGATCGACATATCCTCGTGCTCAAGACGTTTTTGTCCGCATTTCGGGCAGAACATGTCATTCGGCCACAAATGGGTCCCGCAGTTAAGGCAGGGGCCTGGTTCATGCAAGGTTTCAGGTATTTCCTGCCCTCCGGTTTTTCTCTTTATAAGGCTTTTCATTTGTCAAATGTAAGAAAAACGAAAAAATCGTAACTTTGCAGCCCTCAAAGCGGAAAAATGTACACGCTGTTCAAGAAAGAAATCAACGGATTTTTAAGTTCCCTTATCGGTTATATCGTCATCGTGGTTTTCCTGCTGATGACCGGTTTGTTCCTCTGGGTATTCCCAATGCAGTTCAACATCCTTGACTTCGGGTATGCAAACCTCGACGGTTTGTTCATCCTCGGGCCCTTTGTTTTCCTGTTCCTGATACCGGCCATCACTATGCGTTCCTTTGCCGATGAGAAGAAAAGCGGGACTCTGGAATTACTTATGACCCAGCCTCTGACAGACCTCCAGATCATCCTGGCCAAGTTTTTTGCAGGCCTGGTACTGGTGATCTTTTCCCTGATACCCACCCTGGTTTATTTCTTCTCGGTATACAAATTGGGAATCCCCCCGGGAAACCTCGATTCCGGCAGCATCTGGGGTTCATACACCGGCCTGATGTTTCTTGGGATGAGCTTTGTTGCGGTAGGGATATTCTCCTCCTCACTTACCGATAACCAGGTTGTTGCCTTTGTGATTTCTCTTATCCTTTGTTTTTTCCTTTACCTCGGATTTGATTTCATATACTCCTTCATCCTTTCAGGTAAAACCGGGCTCCTCGTCCAGGGGCTGGGACTGAATGCGCATTATTCCTCCATGAGCCGCGGGGTGATTGACACCCGCGACCTTATCTACTTCCTAAGTGTTACTGCACTTTTTGTATTTCTGACAAAACTCTCGCTTGAAAGCAGGAAATGGTAGAACTATGGAGAACGTGAAAGAAAAGAAAAAGGATATCAGGAAAAACAACATCATTCAGCTTTTGCTGGTGGTGGTGGTCATTCTCCTTGTCAATATCATCGCAGGCTATGTGTTTACCCGTTTTGACCTGACTTCCGAGAAAAGGTATTCCCTGGCACCTGCCACAAAGAAAGTAGTAAAGCATCTCGATGACGTGATGTTTTTCAAGGTGTATCTTTCGGGTGACCTGCCTCCCGCATTTCAGCGCCTGGCGAATGAAACCAGGGAAATGCTCGATGAATTCAGGGCTTACAGCAAATTCGTGCAGTACCAGTTTGTAGACCTCAGCGCCATTGCCGACGAAAAAGACAGGAACCTGGCCTACCGCAGCCTCGCGGAAAAGGGCCTTCAGCGTACAACATTACGGATAAATAAAAAAGGACAGTCATCGCAACTGGTGATCTTTCCCGGGGCCATTGTGACTTACCGCGGGCATGAGACCCCGGTACAGTTGCTCACCGGCTCTGCTCACGGTGAAGATCCTGAGATGATGCTGAATAATTCGGTGCAGTCCCTCGAATACAACCTGGCCAGCGCCATGAGTGTCCTCACCAGGATCATCAAGCCCACCATAGCGATCCTTGACGGGCAGGGCGAGCTTACCGAAATGGAGACCTATGATCTTGAGCGTTCCCTGATGCAGTTCTATAATGTAGACAGGGTTACCATAAACCATAAAATCAATGCCCTGAGCATAAGAGTCAAGATTGATTCTCTTCACGACAGGCTGGCCAACAAATATAAAGCCCTTATCATTGCCAAGCCCACCAAGCCTTTCGATGAGAAAGACAAATTCCTGATCGACCAGTTCATCATGCGCGGGGGCAAGACCCTCTGGCTGATCGACCCGGTTTACACTCCATGGGACAGCCTCGAAAAATACAATTCAACGATGGGAGTTGCGCTTGATGTGAACCTCGAGGATATGCTTTATACTTACGGGGCACGTCTCAATACAAACCTCGTACTGGATATGTCGTCAATGCCCATTCCGATTAAAACAGGCCAGATCGGGAACCAGCCGCAGTTCACGTTTTACAGGTGGTTTTATTTTCCCTTGCTGACCCCGACAATCAACCACCCCATTGTACACGGGCTGAATGCCATCAAGAGCGAATTTATCAGTACGGTGGATACAGTACAGGCCCCCGGAGTGAAGAAAGCGGTCATTCTTACATCATCCCCTTATTCTTATACTGTCACAGCTCCAGCCCTGGTTGACCTGGAAATGCTGAGGGAACAGCCTGATGAAAGGCTTTTTAACAGGGGCCCCTTCCCGGTTGCTGTCCTGCTCGAAGGAGAGTTTACTTCGGCATATATCTTCCGCATACCTCCCGAACTATCGGAAAACAAGGGACTGGAATTCAGGAAAAAAAGCAAGCCGACGAAAATGATCATCATCGGCGACGGGGATATCGTAAAGAACCAGTTCAATTTGAAACAGGGTTATCCGCTCCCGATGGGATACGATCAATGGACCCAGGAAACCTTCGGGAACCGGGATTTCATCCTTAATGCAATGAATTACCTTACCGATGAATCAGGACTGATCACCGTACGTTCGCGTGAACTGAAAATGAGGCTGCTGGATATGAAAAAAGTGGAAAGCGAGGGCTTGTTCTGGAAACTCCTCAATATTACCCTCCCGGTATTCCTGATCCTGGTATTCGCCCTTGTAAGATTCCGCATCCGCCGGATTAAATATGCCCGTAAATCCACATAAAACCGCCTTATTAATTTAAAATGAAGAAAAACAGGTACATCGTTATACTCGTGATCCTGCTGGCTGTTGTAGCCCTGGTCCTGGTACTTACCAATTCAACCAATACGTTCAGGCGTTCGATGAGCGATTTTGCGGTAGCCGACTCCTCCACCGTGACGAAGATCTTTATGTCGGATAAGAACAATAACTCGGTAAAACTCACAAGAACCGGAACAGGAAACTGGGTGCTCAACGACACTTACCCTGCGCTGAAGTTCAATATTGACCTTATGCTGAAGACCATGACCGACATACAGGTCAAGGCGCCGGTTGCCATTGCTGCATACAATACTATTGTAAAGCACCTGGCTGTGAACGGTGTGAAGGTGGAGGTTTACCAGATGGTTTACCGTTTAGATTTCATGGGGCTGAAATGGTTTCCGCATGAGAAGCTCACAAAGGTATACTATATCGGAGGGGCGACCCCCGACAACCAGGCTTCCTACGCCCTGATGGAAAACTCTGAAGAGCCTTATGTGATCTACCTTCCCGGCCTCAGGGGATTTGTGACGCCTCGTTTCAGCACGATCGAGAAGTACTGGAGGGACCTTACCGTTTTCAGGTCAAATATCGAAGAGATAAGGAACGTGAAATTCGATGTGCCCGACAATCCTGAATATTCTTTTGAAGTCACCCTTGACAAGGGCAGGCTTAAAAGCTTTATCTCGCGTGCCGACAATAAACCTGTGCCGGACCTGGATACCCTTAAAGTCCTTAATTTCCTTTCGGGATTCAGGCTTGTTAACTTTGAAGCTTTCCTGAATGATATGGATAAGCACACCAGGGATTCGGTGCTCTCGAGCCATCCTTTCATCATCATCACGCTTACCGACACACTGAATAAAACGACGGTTGTAAAGACTTACCACAAGCCCAACCTGTTCGGGCAAAAAGACTACCAGGGCCGTGTTCTGCCTTACGATCCCGACCGTCTTTATGCCATGGTGAACGACGGGAAAGACTTCGTACTTATTCAGTATTTTGCTTTCAATAAGATCCTCAGGCCGAAACCTTATTTCAAAAAAGGATTCAAGATGCCGGCAGAGCAGCCCGAAGGAGCATTTTAGGCAGGCGATCCCGGGCTGATCAGAAAAAAGAATTTCATGAGAATCCTAATCATCAGCCAGTATTTTATTCCGGAGACCGGGGCTCCGCAGAGCAGGCTTTTACAATGGGCCAGGCAGCTCATTAAAAAAGGCGCAAGCGTGGAAGTGCTTACAGCCATGCCGAATTACCCCGAGATGAAGGTTCATGAAGGGTATCGCGGAAGGTTTTATATTTCGGAAATTATTCAGGACATAAAGGTGCACAGGGCCTGGATCTATGCCGGATCGAGCAAGGCGATCCTTCCCAGGCTGATGAACTACTTCAGCTTTGTTTTCAGCTCACTCCTGGTTGGTTTGTTCCGTACCGGGAAGTATGATTATATTTTATGTGAATCCCCTCCTTTGTTCCTGGGGATATCGGCATATTTGCTGAAGGTGTTCAAAGGCGCCAGGCTGATCTTCAATGTTTCGGACCTATGGCCTGAGAGCGCCGAGAAACTCGGCCTTGTTACTAACCGTTTCCTTCTTGGCATCACTTCCTGGCTTGAACGTTTCCTGTACCGCAAATCATTCATGGTCACAGGACAGACCAAAGGGATAGTGCAGAATATTTCATCACGTTTTCCGCAAAAAAATGTATTCTGGCTAAAGAACGGGGTTGACGCAAAAGAACTTGAACCCTTTGCCGATGATGAAGGTCTGCGTGAAAAACTGGGCTTCAAACCTGGCGACTTTTTGCTGCTGTATGCCGGCATTCTTGGGTTTGCCCAGGGGCTTGAGGTCCTTTTGAAGGCTGCCGGCAGGCTGCGTTCCTACCCTGATATTAAATTCCTGATCATGGGCAGCGGCCCCGAAAAGGAAAACCTGCTCAGGATGAAGGCTGCAGAAGCTCTCGACAATGTTTATTTTCTTGACAGCCGGCCTAAAAAAGAGGTCATTCCCTTCATCAGTATTTCCGATGCCGCTTTGATCCCCCTGAAGAGGCTGGACCTTTTCAAGGGAGCAATCCCATCCAAGATCTTCGAGAACCTCGCATTAAAAAAGCCTCTTTTGTTAGGTGTTGAAGGTGAGGCGGAAGAACTGCTGATAAAAACCGGCAAGGCCGGGCTTGCCTTCATACCTGAAGATGATGAAGATCTTGCCGCAAAGGCGCTTTACCTTTATTCGCATCAGCAGGAAAGGATTGAATTCGGCATCAACGGGTACAACTACCTGCTTAAAGAATTCAACCCCGGGCTTATTGTTAACGATTTCTGGAACCGCCTCAATGCGTAAGAAGATTCATCAGCAGATCTACTGGTACTCCTGCCTTGGCATCGCATTCATGCTGCCGGTATGGGGAAAGCTCCTCCCTACCATCATCGTGATCTTTATCCTGAACTGGCTGCTCTCGGGTGATTATCTTAAGACCGTACCGGCCTTGTTCAGCAGTAAAAGCCGTAGGAACACCCTGCTGTTTGCGTCCATATACCTGCTTTATGTCATCGGGCTTCTCTATACCACCAACTTCACCTATGCCTGGTTTGACCTGGAAGTTAAGCTCTCCCTTCTTATTTTTCCTGTTATTTTTTCGACTGCGGATGTCGGGTTCCTGGATTCAAAACGGCTCCGGCTGATGATGCTGGTGTATACCGCCGGCTGCGTACTGGGTTCTTTGCTGATGCTGGGACATGGATTAACACTTTGGGAACGAGACATACCGGGAGCTTTCTATTATATGAAACTCTCATGGTATTTCCACCCTTCCTATTTTGCCATGTATGTCGATTTTGCCATGGTATTCCTTGTTCTTGAACTACTTGAAAAATTCAGCTCACTTTCTTCCGGGACAAAGATCATATATTACCTGTTGCTAACTTATTTCTTCGTATTCATCTTCCTTCTCAGTTCGAAAATGGGGCTGGTATGTATGGTCATTATCGCGGTTCTCACTTCGGCCGAACTTGTTTTCAGGAAAAGGAAGATGGTCCCCGGACTGGCGCTGATCATCATGTTCCTGCTCATTGCCTGGGGCGGACTGCATTTTTTTAAAGGCACCTCCATCAGGGTTTCCAGGAGCTCTGCAACGCTTACAGGTACAGTCGCTGATACAGTCAAATCAAAAAGCACCTCCGACCGGATTGACATCTGGAAGACCGCGGGCGGCATCATACGTTCAAACCTGTTGATCGGGGTTGGTACCGGGGATGTCAAGGATGCGCTGCTTGAACAGTACAGGGAAAAAAACGTGGCAGAAGCCCTTGAATTCAAACTAAACGCTCACAACCAGTATCTGCAGACTTTCATGACCCTCGGCCTTCCGGGTATTGCAGCGCTGCTACTTATGCTGATCCTCCCGATGCTTGCAGCATTCCGCAGAGGAAACTACCTGTACTTCGTTTTTATTATTTTATTTGCAGTGAACATCCTGGTTGAATCGATGTTCGAGACCCAGGCAGGAGTGGTGTGGTACGCATTCTTTAACATCATCCTTTTTTCCGTGAACCGTGAGTAAAAAGTCGGCAGTCGGCAGTCGGCAGTCAGCAAATGGCATTTATATAAAACAACAAAAGCGCCCGGGGGCGCTTTTGTTTGAATCAAAATGAACATCTGGTAGTTTAGACAAGTCCTTGTGCAATCATAGCTTCAGCAACTTTTACAAAACCGCCGATGTTGGCGCCTTTTACGTAGTTGATGAATCCGTCGCTTTCGGTTCCGTATTTTACACAATTCTTATGGATGTTGATCATAATGGTATGCAGTCTCTGGTCAACTTCTTCGCGTGTCCAGCTGAGACGCATTGAGTTCTGTGACATTTCGAGACCTGAAGTGGCTACACCGCCTGCATTGGCTGCTTTGCCGGGTCCGTAAAGGATCTTCTTCTCAATGTACAGTGTGATAGCTTCCGGTGTTGAAGGCATGTTGGCTCCTTCAGAAACGCAGTAGCAACCGTTTGCGATGAGTGCCTTTGCATCATCACCGTTAATTTCGTTCTGGGTTGCGCTGGGCAGTGCAATGTCGCATTTTACTTCCCATGGGCGCTTGCCGGCTACGAATTTTGCTTCGGGATATTTATCGCAATATTCCTTGATACGTCCGCGTTTCACGTTCTTCAGGTTCATTACGAAAGCAAGTTTTTCAGCATCGATGCCTTTGGGGTCATAGATGTAACCTTCGCTGTCGCTGAGGGTAACAACTTTACCGCCAAGTAAGGTTGCTTTTTCAGTTGCATACTGTGCAACGTTTCCTGAACCGGATACGCAAACGATCTTTCCTTTGAAATCAAGACCACGGGTCTTCAGCATCTCTGCTGCAAAATATACCTGGCCGTAACCTGTAGCTTCAGGACGGATCAGTGAACCACCCCACTCGAGGCCTTTGCCTGTAAGAACGCCCACGAATTCATTGCGGAGACGTTTGTACTGTCCAAACATAAAGCCGATTTCACGTCCGCCTACGCCAATGTCGCCTGCGGGAACGTCTGTATCAGCTCCGATATGACGCTGCAACTCGGTCATGAAGCTCTGGCAGAAACGCATCACTTCATTATCGCTCTTTCCTTTAGGATCGAAATCGCTGCCGCCTTTACCACCGCCCATGGGAAGAGTGGTAAGTGAATTCTTCAATACCTGTTCGAAAGCCAGGAATTTCAGAATGCCAAGGTTTACAGTTGGGTGGAAACGCAGACCGCCTTTATATGGGCCGATAGCGCTGTTCATCTCGATACGATATCCTTTGTTGATCTGGATTTCGCCTTTATCATCCGTCCAGGGAACGCGGAATAAAATGGTGCGTTCGGGTTCGCACATCCGTTCAAGGATCTTTGCTGCTTTGTATTTCGGATTTTCTTCGACGAACGGGATCAGCGATTCGACTACTTCCATAACGGCCTGATGGAATTCTTTTTCATTTGGATTCTTGGCGATCAATTTTGCCATGAATTCATCAACGAGTTTCTGATAACCTTTTGACATAGAAATTGTTTTTAGTTAATGTATGAATGTTAATAATTTCACAATAATTCACAAATGTAGTCACCTCATTAACCCGAAATCAGCGACCGGAAAAATATTATTGAAGAATTTCAGATAAAACCGTCATTTCACTTATTGCCCGTAAGGGAAACACGTACGCACGGTAAGGATATTCCGTAATGTGCTAAAATTGCGGATTCTGCTTCAAAATGGAATGAAGATTTCTATACCTTTGAGCACTAAATCCACACGGTTTATGGCTGATACGGGAAACAGCAAAAAGAATAACCTGGCTGAGAATATCGATCTTGACCGTTTGGTATACGACAACCGGGAGAGGCTTAAAGAGCTTGCCGCTTTGAACGCCACCACGGCTATCCTGAAAAAGAACAAACCGATACAGGAGACTTTTTACGATATCTGTTCTATCATCCCTCAGGCCTGGCAGTTCCCGGAGTATACTGCAGCCAGGATAAGGTATGATGAGACAGAAGTAACCACCCAGGAGTTTACCGAAACCGCATGGTTCCTTAAACAGAATTTTGACTGCATTGACGGGCTTAGCGGCACCATAGAGATATTTTACACAAAAGAATTCCCTGCCAGCGATGAAGGTCCTTTCATGAAAGAGGAGAGAAACCTCATCATGAACATGGCCAGCCTTATTGAGGGCTTTCTCAACGGGGTCAAGGGGCGCGAAGGCCGTTATATTACAAAGGAGAGGCTGAAAGAGCTTTCGGCCATCAACCAGACCACTAACATCCTTAGGGCAGGCCGCCCTGTTGAAGAAGCCCTTCACCAGGTCTGTATGATCCTTCCTTCGGCCTGGCAATTCCCCGAATATACCGTATGCCGGATAAAGTATGGAAAGATCGAGATTACGAGCCAGAATTTCAGCGAAACCAAATGGTGCCAGAGGCAGTTGTTCGAAACTATCGACAACCAGGTCGGCTCCATCGAAATATTCTATCTTAAAGCGTTCCCCCTTGCTTTTGAGGGGCCTTTCCTTGAAGAAGAGCGTTACCTGATCATCAACCTGGCCAACCTGGTCACGGGATACCTCAACAGCGTAAAAGGCAAGGCGATGCTGCGCAAAAGCGGGTTTGCCATGGCCCAGGGCGCCAGGTCCGATTCTGAACAGGAAACAAGGGCCAGCCGCAGGCTGCTGCAAACCTTCCTCAACAGGATGAATTACAACCGCGACCTGTACCACGACCTCATGCCTTTTAAGGTGAGGGAGATACTGCTGGTTGCCAACCTTTACGATGCATACAGCATTGAAAAGGAAGGCAGGTTCTCCGAGCATGTCCTGGGCGAGTTCTACCAGCTCAGCCTCTCAACCATGCCACGAATAACCGGGGTCTCCAGCACCGAGGAAGTCATGGAACAGCTGGGTTCCAAACATTACGACCTCGTAATAATTATGATGGGGGTTGATAAACAATTTCCTGTTGAGCTGAGCAGGAAGATCAAGGACCTCTACCAGTATATCCCCGTTTTCCTTCTGCTGAACAGCAATACAGATATCGGCCTGTTTGACAGGGCCCCGGAAGGTCTTACCTGGATCGACAGGGTGTTTGTATGGAACGGTGATTCGAAGATCTTTTTCGCAATGATCAATTACCTTGAAGACAAGGTAAATGTTGAAAACGACACAAACATCGGCATGGTGAGGGTGATCCTCCTCGTTGAGGACGCACCGAGCTACTACTCGCTTTACCTGCCGATGCTGTATAATATTGTTCTCGAGCAGACTAAAACAATTATTGAAGATGTGACTACGGATGAGCTTTACCGCATACTCCGTCTCAAGGCCAGGCCAAAGATACTTCTGGCTTCCACATACGAAGAAGCCCTTTACATCTTTCATAAGTACAAGGAATACATCCTCTGCCTGATCTCCGATATAAAATTCAAAAAGGACGGGAAGCTCAATGAAACTGCAGGCTTCAACCTGGTGAAACAGACAAGAAAAGAACTGAAGGAACTGCCCATCATCCTCCAGTCTTCCGATAACATGAACGCCCAGCAGGCCTATGAACTGAAGACATCCTTCATTAATAAAAATTCAGAAACACTTCTGGCCGACTTCCGCAGTTTTATCACCCATTATCTTGGTTTCGGAAGTTTTATTTACCGTGACACCGGCGGAAGCCAGATCGCTGTAGCAAAATCCCTGAAGGAATTTGAAGACCTGCTGAAGACCATTCCCGAGGAATCCCTGCTCTACCACGCCCGCAAGGATCATTTTTCGTTATGGCTGATGGCCAGGGGAGAGGTCCAGGCCGCAAAGATCATCAACCCCGCGAAAGTAACGGATTTTGAGAAACCCCAGGACCTCAGGGAGTACCTCATCACCATGATCCAGCATTTCCGTAACGAACAGAATATCGGTAAGGTTATACCTTATGAAGAGGCTGCAATCACTGACGAAAGAAATATCCTGGCCCTTTCTGAAGGCGCTCTCGGGGGTAAGGGGAGGGGACTGGCTTTCGTCAACACCCTCATTTATAACTACGATTTTTCGCAGATCATCCCGAACATCAATATAAAGACACCGAAAACCTCCATCATTGGAACCGAGGAATTCGAATATTTCCTCGACAGGAATAAACTCAGGGAGCAGGCTCTGCTCGAAAACGATTACACTCTCCTGAGGCACAGGTTTATCAGCGGCAAACTCACCGATACCCTGGTCCGCAGGTTAAAATCGGTGATCAAATCCATAAAGAATCCCCTCGCCATTCGTTCTTCAGGGCTTTTCGAGGATTCATTGAACCAGCCTTTTGCCGGCATCTTTGAGACCTATCTCATCCCCAATAATCATCCCGATCCCAATGTAAGGCTTGAACAGCTTATGGACGCCATCAAGCTCGTATATGCTTCGGTGTATTCTCCTGTTGCCAAGGGCTATATTGAAGCAGTGAATTACAGGATAGAGCAGGAGAAGATGGCCGTGGTTATCCAGGAAGTAGTGGGGCACCGGTATGATGATGTGTTTTACCCCCATATCAGTGGTGTTGCGCATTCCTATAATTATTATCCCTTTGCCCATATGAAACCCGAGGAGGGTGTTGCGGTTATTGCACTCGGGCTTGGTCGTTACGTAGTAGAAGGGGAGAAAGCTTTCAGATTCTCTCCCAAGTATCCCAACCTCGAGATCAACACACCCACTGATCAGTATAAAGGATCGCAGTTGCATTTTTATGCAGTCGACCTCAAAAAGGAAAACGTGAACCTTCTTGAAGGGGAAGATGCCGGTTTGCGGATGATGGACATCGATAAAGCCGAGGAGCATGGAACCCTGAAACACCTGGCTTCGGTTTATTCCCTCGAAAACAACCGTATTACACCAGGCCTGAACCAGCCAGGTCCAAGAGTCGTCAATTTTGCGGATATCCTCAAATACAACTTTGCCCCTCTTGCAAAGACCGTGGAAGTGGTTCTTGACGTGGTTAAGGAAGCCCTTGGAACCCCCGTCGAGATTGAGTTTGCCGTTGACCTGAACAAGGATGATGAAAACAGGGCTTCATTCTACCTTCTCCAGATCAAGCCCCTGATCGGGAACCTCACCGATTACCATGTGGATATGAACAAGATCAATCCGGCCGAGATCCTGCTGTTTGCCGAAAAAGAAATGGGTAATGGACATGTAGAGGATATCCATGATGTGGTTTTTGTTGACCCGGATACTTTCGACAAGGAGAAAACCCAGGAAATGGCCGAAGAAATCAACCATATAAACCATGAGTATTTCAAGGCCGAAAAAAAATATGTGCTGATAGGTCCGGGAAGATGGGGTACCAGAGACCGCTGGATCGGCATACCGGTAAACTGGCCCCAGATCAGCCAGGCAAAGATCATCGTTGAGACCAGCCTTGAAGGATTCCCCCTGGATGCTTCTTCAGGTTCACATTTCTTTCATAATGTGACTTCCATGAACGTGGGCTATTTCAGCATTCAGCCGGAGCTTTCCGACAGCTTCATCCGGTATGATGTGCTGAGAAAGCAAAAAAATATCAGGAAAACAGAGTATTTCAGCATCGTTCACTTTGAACAGCCTCTTTCCATCCGCATGGACGGGAAGCAGAGGATCTCGGTGATCACCTGGAAACAAGATAAACAACAAGATACAAATCCATAAAATGCGAATCACACGATTAAACGTAAAGAAGACAGAGATTGCCGAAGAGGATGTTGACCTGAGGCTGCTTGAACCCCTGATTGAAAAGAACAAAGGAAAAAAAGGAAATCTCATTCCCCTGCTCCAGGGAGCCCAGGATCTGTTCGGGTTTATCCCCAGACCTGTGTTTGAGAAGATCAGCGCCGACTGCGGGATACCTCTCAGCGATATGTTCGGCGTTGCCACGTTTTATGCCCAGTTCAGGCTGAAACCCGTTGGAAAGCATATCATCAAAGTATGCCACGGCACAGCCTGCCATGTACAGAACGCCAAAGAGATCACCGAAGCCATCGAAGAGATGCTCAGGATAAAAGACGGTGAAACCACCGAAGACCGCTTCTATACCCTGGAGTCAGTAGCCTGCCTGGGCTGCTGCTCCCTCGCTCCGGTTATGATGATAGGTGACCGGACCTATGGTAAGCTTACCGGGAATGAAGCTGTCAAAATCATAAAGAATATCAAGTTAGCTGAAAATAATTAAGTAGCGAAGTAGCGAGGTAGCGAAGTAGCGAAATTAATTCGTACATCGTACATCGTACATCGTACATTGTGAAAAAACAACACTATGATGACTACAGTAACAGTCGGTTTGGGCAGTTGCGGAATAGCAGCAGGAGCTCACAAGACCTATGAAAAGATAAAAGCTTTAAAAGAGCAGGAAAACCTGGCATTCGAATTGCACAAGACTTCCTGCGTAGGGATGTGCTATCGCGAACCACTGGTTGAGATCAAGGATGAGACCGGCACATACCTTTATGGGGATATTAACGAAGATCGCGCCATAGAGGTGATAGAAAAACATATCAACCAGCATGATCCGATAAGGGATTATATAGTTTATACCGATATGTTCGATGCTGCCGAAAACGACTTCATCAACTCCCAGGTAAAAATCGTTCTCCGCAACTGCGGTTATATGGATCCCGAGTCCATCATGGATTATGAACAAAGGCATGGCTATACCGCCATGAAGAAGATCGTTATGGACAAGATCTCCCGTGAGGATATCATTAAAACCATTCTTGAATCGGGGCTTCGCGGCCGCGGAGGCGGAGGTTTTTCGACCGGGATGAAATGGAAATTCGCAAACGCCAATAAATCAGACCAGAAATATGTAATTTGCAATGCGGATGAAGGAGACCCCGGTGCATTTATGGACCGTTCTGTTCTGGAAGGCGACCCGCATTCAGTACTGGAGGGCATGATCATTGCAGCCTATGCAATTGAAGCTACCGGCGGAGTCATATACTGCAGGGCCGAATACCCACTTGCCATTAAAAGACTGAACATTGCAATCGGCCAGGCCCATGAAAAAGGATATCTCGGTAAAAATGCTTTCGGCATCAGGGGATGGGATTTTGATGTTTATATCAAGGAAGGCGCCGGCGCTTTTGTATGCGGTGAGGAAACAGCTCTTATCGCATCCATAGAAGGCGAACGCGGCATGCCCCGTAAACGTCCACCTTTCCCTGCCGCATCAGGTCTCTGGAAGAAACCAACGAACATTAATAACGTAGAAACTTACGCTAACGTTCCGTGGATTATTCTGAACGGGGCGAAGGCATACAACAAGTATGGAACCGAAAAGAGCAAGGGCACAAAGGTATTCGCCCTTGCAGGCAAGATCAGGCGTTCGGGACTCGTTGAAGTCCCCATGGGCATGACGATCAGGGATGTGATCTTCAAGCTCGGAGGCGGGATCAAGAATAACAAGAGGTTCAAAGCGGTGCAGCTTGGAGGTCCTTCGGGAGGATGTATTCCCGAATATCTCTCCGATACCATTGTGGATTACGATTCAGTGAATGCAACAGGCGCTATCATGGGTTCAGGCGGGATGGTGGTAATGGATGAAACCACCTGCATGGTCGACGTAGCCAAGTTCTTCCTGGATTTCACGCGCAAGGAAAGCTGCGGCAAATGCACTTTCTGCCGCATGGGCACAATGAGGATGCTTGAGATCCTTGAGCGTATTACAAATGCACAGGGTAGGGAAGGCGATATTGAAAAGCTGGAGGAGCTTGCTTACCAGATCAAGGATAATTCACTCTGCGGACTGGGACAGACGGCCCCGAACCCTGTTCTCACAACCATTAAATATTTCAGGGATGAATATGAGGCTCATATCTTCCACAAGAAATGCCCTGCCAAGGTTTGCCGGCCGTTGCTTACCTACACGGTCGATCAGGAAAAATGCACCGGCTGCCTGGTATGCCTGAAGAATTGCCCCTCGAAAGCAATCACCGGAGAACGCAAGAAACCACATTTCATCAACCAGGAACTCTGCACCAAATGCGGGGTCTGCTACTCAAAATGTAAGTTCAACAGCATAGTGCTAACTTAAGCCATAAGCCATGAGCCATGAGCGATTTCGCTTTTTTTTTTCGCTACCTCGCCTCTCGCTACCTCGCTACTTAAATTGTAAATTATAATTAGAAAATACACATACCAATGTCCGACAACTCATTAAATATCATCTTAAACGGAAATATCGTAAAAGGCTACCCCGGTGAGACTATACTTCAGCTGGCGAACCGGAACGGAATAGAGATACCCACCCTTTGTAATGACGAACGTCTTGAGCCCTTCACTTCATGCTACGTATGCGTGGTTGAAGTGGAAGGAATGCGAGGCCACCAGCCCGCCTGTTCAACAAAGATCACCGAAGGGATGAAGGTCGTCACCGATAATGAAGGTATACGCAAATCGAGGAAAATGGCGCTGGAGCTGATGCTAAGCAATCATTATGCCGATTGCCTCGGGCCCTGCAAGCAAACCTGTCCGGCAGGAGTTGATGTACAGGGATACATCTCTCTCATCGAAAAAGGCCTGTACAGTGAAGCCGTTGCAGTGATCAAGGAAACCAATCCCCTGCCTGCCATCTGCGGCCGTGTTTGCGTCCGTCCCTGCGAAAACGAATGCCGCAGGAACCTCTTAGATGAAGGCGCACCGGTCGGCATAGATTACCTGAAGCGCTACGCCTCGGATCATGATCTTGAAAGCCCCTATAAGTATAAACCCGCCGTTAAGCCATCCACAGGCAAAAAAATTGCAGTGATAGGCGCAGGCCCGGGAGGCTTATCGGTAGGCCATTTCATGCAGATCGAAGGCCACCAGGTTGATATTTTTGAAGCTGCCGCTAATCCCGGTGGCTGGCTTCGTTACGGCATTCCCGAATACCGCCTTCCCAACGACATCCTTGATAAGGAAGTGAAGAACATCACAGACCTCGGGGTAAATATTTTATATAATCAAAGGTTCGGCGATAACCTCAGCTATAAGGACATCAAATCAAAATACGATGCGATGGTGCTGACGATCGGTTCCCAGAAAGGGACCGGCGTGGGCTGCGAAGGTGACGATGCAGGGAATGTGTACTCGGGAATAGATTTCCTGAAGAACATGGAAGTGACGGGCAAAAGGTATGATTTCAAAGGCAAGACCATTGCCGTGGTAGGAGGCGGGAATACCGCCATGGACTGCTGCCGCACTTCAATCCGTTGCCATGCCGACAAGGTGTATGTGATCTACCGCCGCACCGAGAAGGAGATGCCTGCAAACCCTATCGAGATTCATGAGTCAAAGCTCGAAGGCGTGGAGTATATGTTCCTCACCCTTCCAAAGAAAATCAATAAAAATGCAAAAGGCGAAGTTGAATCGGTCACCTGCATCAAAATGGAACTCGGCGAACCCGATGCATCGGGCCGCCGCAGGCCTGTTCCTGTTGAAGGTTCTGATTTTATTTTGAATGTGGATTACATCCTCGCAGCTATCGGGCAGAAGACCGATGTGAATTTCCTTGATAATATCAATGCTTTTGCCGAAGGCGGGGAGCTGAAGATAAACAAATGGGGAGACCTCGACGCCGATAAGAATACCCTGCAAACCGGCATTCCGTCGGTGTTTGCTGCAGGTGACGGGGTTACAGGACCTGCCACCATCATCGAAGCCATTGCACAGGCCAGGCTTGCATCGAACAGCGCCCACCAGTTTGTGATGGGGAAACCCATTGTCCCTCTTAAGAAGCCTTTCACCAGCAAGCGTGATAATTTCAAAAAGCAGAAAGCCTCGGATTACCTGGATAAATTTGAAAAGCAGCTTCGCGAGGAAATGCCCACCATGCCTGCTTCAGAGCGGCTCAACTTCAAAGAGGTTGAACTGGGCTATTCCGCGGCCGAAGTCGCGCATCATGAGACCCAACGCTGCCTTGAATGCGGATGCACCGCTTTCTTCAACTGCGACCTTCAGAAATACTCGACTGATTATAATGCACAGCAGAAATATTTCGAAGGAGAATTCAGGGAATACCAGGTTGACTTCCGTCATCCTTATATAGAGATTGACAATAATAAATGCATTCTTTGCGGCCGCTGTATCAGGATATGCAGGGAAGTCGTGGGGGCCAACGCACTTGGATTTGTGAACCGCGGATTTGATACTTATGTTGCCCCGGCTATGGGCGATTCGCTTCTCGATACCCATTGCGAATCCTGTGGGATGTGTATCTCTACCTGTCCAACCGGAGCTATCACCGAGAATGTGATCTTCAAGCCGGGACCTGTGAAAACCAAGGCTGTTGAAAGCATCTGTAACTATTGCTCGGTGGGTTGTGCCATCAACCTGCAAACGGTCAACGGGTTTACATACGGTGTTACCGGCCGCAAAGGCCTGGTCAATACCGACGGGAATATCTGCAGGTTTGCGAAATTCGGGTACAACTTCATGAACGAAGCTTCCAGGATCACCACGCCTTTGTTGAAAGTGAACGGGAAGTTTGAAAAGATCAGCTTTGAAAAGGCTTTTGGCCTCGTTAAGGAAAAGGTTACACAAGTCAAACCCGATCAGAATGCTTTCTTCGGAGGCGCCAGGCTGACCAACGAAGAGATGTATCTTGTTCACAAGCTGGCAAGACTGGCCGTGAAGACCAATAACGTAGGCAGTTTCCATTACCTGGGAAGGGGAGAAAGCTATCGCAGGAACTGTGAGAATAATGTTCCTTTCAATGAGATCAAAAATGCCAGCCTGATCTGTTTTATCGGCACGGAAATCAACCGTGACCACGCAGTTGCAGGATTCATGGCCCAGAATGCTCATTACCTGAAAAAGATCCCCCAGGTGCTGGTGACAGTGAAAGAAAACAATAGCCTTGCACATAAGGTGAACCAGGAGCTGAATATCAAATCATACTACCATTTTATCAAGGCAGTTAATCATTATATTCTTTCGAAAGGCCTTGAGAATGCACTCTTCCTCCGCGACAGGGTGGAAGGATTTGAAGCATATCGTAAGCAGCTTCTTGCACTGAACTTCGGAGAGCTTCTGAATGAAGCCGGAATTGGTGAAACGGAACTCGCTGCCTTTGCCGGGATGTACAATAAGGAGATGAATGCAGTGATCATGTTCTCTGAAAAAGAGATCTCGGGCGCAGCTTCAAAAGAACTGTTCAACCTGGCGATGATCACCGGGAAGTTAGGCAAGACCTCCAGCGGGCTTGTATCAATAAGGGAAAAGAACAATTCGCAGGGACTGTTCGATATGGGCGTCAGCCCGCATTACGGTGTTGCAGGACAGGAACTTGGCGATGCAGCCTATATTGCAAAACTCAAGGAAAAATGGCAGAGTCCAGCATTGGCCGCTTCCGAAACCGAATGCCTGCACGGGCAGCTTCAGGACGGCAAGGTTAAAAACATCTTTGTCTTTGGTGAAGATCCTATGGGTTGTGCATTGGATAAGAATTACGTTGAATCCATTTTCAAACCTGCTGAATTCGTGGTGGTCCAGGATTATTTCATGACGGCAACAGCGGCAATGGCTGATCTTATTTTGCCGGCATCATTACCGGCCGAGAGCGGGGGATCCTTTACCAATTCCCAAAAAGTGTTGCAGCAGTTCCAGGCAGGAATGAAGCCTAAAGTTGAACTGACAGGTTTGCAGCAATTGGCTGCCCTGCTGGAAGTCTTCGGTCATAAGGTGAGCAGTAATCCCATCGATGTCTTTATGGAAGTTGTTACCTTGTTCCCTGAACAGAAAGAAGGGGAAAAACTGCAGCTTAAAATCACCGAAAAAGATAATCACCAGCGCAAATACAATTATGGCTGCGATGCGGTCACGAAGAAGTTTGAAGAGGAGTTTGAAAATCAGGTAGCGAAGTAGCGAAATCGAATTTCCACTTTTTCCTTACTTATTTCGCTATTTCGCCATTTCGCTGCTTTTTGCAATAAAAATATCAGAACATAGAACCTACATATGAAAGAATTCAAAAACATAACCGAAATACTCGATTTCGCTATTGGCGAGGAACAGTCTGCCGTGGATTTTTACCTGCAGCTGAAGAACCAGTCAAAGAGCCAGGAAACAAAGCAGATCTTCCAGGAATTTGCAGAGGAAGAAATGGGGCATAAGGCTAAGCTGACCAAAATAAAGGAAGACGGCACATTAAAACTGAGCGACGAAAAGGTGCGCGACCTAAGGATAACCGAATACCTTGTCGACGTGAAACCTTCTCCCAAAATGGATTACCAGGAAGCCCTCATCCTCGCCATGAAAAAGGAAAAGGCTGCTTTCCGCATGTACACAGCACTTGCCGGCCGGGCCGAAGACCCTGCTGTGAAGCAGCTACTCGAATCCCTTGCCCTTGAAGAATCAAGGCATAAGCTGAGATTCGAGATCGAATATGACGATGTGGTGCTGAAAGAGAATTGATTTCCTTATCTTAGTGCAAATTTCAGCTTAAGATATGAAGTTAAAGCAAAACGCTTTAAACCCGAAGAAGTATTACTTCATCGACACTTCCTTCAACCTGATGATGAAACGCAGGATCTACCAGATCCTGCTGATCTCAAGTACTTACGATTCGTTCATGCTGGAAGAAGACGGCAGGATTGACGAAACCATATTCATGGAGTATGTTTCACTCAACCTTCGTTACCCGCCCCAGTTCATCAAGGTGACTTCCGAAAAGGAAGCTTTCGAAGTACTTGAGGATAAAAGCATAGAGCTGGTGATTTCCATGCTCAATATAGAGCAGGCCGATACCTTCGACCTTGCGATGCAGATCAAGAACAAGTACCCCAGGATCCCCATCGTTGTGTTAACACCCTTCTCAAGGGAAGTCAATATCAAACTCGCCGAAAAGAACCTGAGAGCCATCGACTATGTGTTTTCCTGGCTTGGCAATGCCGATATCCTCCTGGCAATTATCAAGCTGATCGAGGATAAGATGAACATGCCTTCGGATGTGAAACAGGGGGTGCAGGCCATCATGCTTGTGGAAGACTCTATCCGGTTTTATTCGAGCTACCTCCCGAACATGTACAAGATCATGCTCAAGCAGTCGAAGACCTTTATGGCTGAAGGATTGAATGAGCATAATAAAATGCTGAGGATGAGGGGGCGCACAAAGATCCTGCTGGCCACCAATTACGAGGAGGCTGTTGACCTTTGGGGAAAGTACAAGAACAACCTCCTGGGAATCATCACCGACATCAGCTTCCCCCGACAGGGAGATACCGATAAGGAAGCAGGCATCAGGTTTGTTGAGACAGTCAGGGCAGAGGATGAATTTATGCCAGTACTGTTTCAGTCAACTGACGAGGAATACGAGGAACTGGCTAATAGGATGGGGACAGGGTTTCTTAATAAAAATTCTAAAACCCTTGCCCTTGAGCTGAGAAATTATATTAACGAGCATTTTTCGTTCGGGGATTTTGTATTCATCGATCCCCGCTCAGGGCGTGAGATCACGAGGGCCATCGATCTGAAAGATATGCAGGATAAGATCTTTGAGATCCCTGATGATTCCCTGAAATACCATATGCAGAGGAACCATTTCTCGAAATGGCTCAATGCACGAGCCCTTTTTCCTATTGCTGAGATGTTCAGGGAAGTGTCCTTCTCGGAATTCGCCGATATGGATGAGGCCAAACGCTATATCTTTGAAGGAATCACAGCATTCAGGATCAACAAGGCCAAAGGTGTTATCGCCGATTTTGACAGGGAGAAGTATGATGAATATCTTCAGTTTGCAAGGATAGGCGAAGGATCCATCGGCGGAAAAGCACGCGGACTGGCATTTCTCGATTCACTGATCAAGAGGAACAGACTTTCTTACAAATATCCCGATGTGGTAATTTCCATTCCACGCACCGTGGTGATAGGAACTGATATTTTTGATGAGTTCATGGAGGAGAACAACCTGCATGAAATCGCTTTGAGTGACCGTGCAGATTCGGAGATCCTGGCCCGTTTTATCAAGGCCCGCCTGCCATACCGCATCCATGAAGACCTTTACGCTTTCGTCTCCTGCGTGAATACACCCATTGCGATCCGCTCGTCCAGTTTACTTGAAGACTCCCATTACCAGCCGTTCGCGGGGATCTATTCCACCTACATGATTCCCAATATCAAGTCTAACGAAAGGCTGATGATAGAGACCCTCACCGAAGCCATTAAAATGGTTTATGCCTCGGTGTATTTCAAGGACAGCAAGTCGTACATGACCGCCACCCTGAACATGATAGACGAGGAAAAGATGGGAGTGGTGCTGCAGGAGGTCATAGGCACACAATATAATGAGAGGTTTTACCCGGCTATTTCGGGTGTCGCAAGGTCCATTAATTTCTATCCCATCGCCCCTGAAAAACCTGAAGATGGCATCGCCAACATTGCATTCGGCTTGGGAAAATACATTGTTGATGGCGGAAACGGCCTGAGATTTTCTCCAAAATACCCGAAGAAAATACTCCAGCTTTCAACTCCGGAGCTGGCCCTGAGCGAGACCCAGAAATTCTTTTTTGCCCTGGACCTGAAACCCGAAAGCTTTTCTCCGGATACCGACGATACCATAAATCTTCTGAAGCTTAAGATCAAGGATGCTGAGAATGATCCTTCGCTTAAACTCGTTGCATCCACCTTCGATTACGACAGCCACCAGCTCAAGGAAGGCATCATGCATGAGGGTAAGCGACTGATCACTTTTACGCCACAGCTGGTCCATGGCACCTTCCCACTTGCAGAGATACTGCAGGAAGTGCTTGAGATAGGGCAGAGGGAAATGAACAAGCCGGTGGAAATTGAATTTGCAGTGAATCTGGATTCACCCTCCGGCGAGCCCAAGGTGTTCAGCCTTTTACAGATCAGGCCTATTGCAGGAAGGGACCAGACCATCCATATAGAGGAAGAAAAAGTGACCCACGATAACACCATCCTGATCTCCACAACCGCCCTGGGCAATGGTATCATCAACGACATACATGATGTCGTATATGTGAAACCAACCTCCTGGGATGCCTCGAAAACACAGGAGATGGCGCTGAGGCTTGAAAATCGGAACGACTGGTTCCAGGCCGAAAAGAAGTATTACGTGCTCGTCGGACCAGGCCGCTGGGGGTCCAGCGATCCATGGCTGGGAGTTCCCGTGCGCTGGCCGCAGATCTCGAATTCAAGGGTCATCGTTGAGTCGGGCCTCGACAAATACCGTATCGATCCCAGCCAGGGCACTCATTTTTTCCAGAATCTCACCTCTTTCCGCGTGGGCTACTTTACCATCAATCCCTACATCAACGAAGGCTTTTATAACCTTGATTTCCTTAATGAACAACCCGCCCTTTTCGAGGACGAATTCATCCGCCACGTTCATTTTGAAAAGCCTGTACGCATCGAGATCGACGGCAAAAGGAATTACGGGGTGGTGTTCAAACCGGAATAGATGTTTTGCTTATCTAAGGAATCCGTTTGACCGGTATTATTGTAAATAAACAACAGGACCAGGTGCTTATATCTCGGTATAGCAGACGACAGTATTAGTACTAATAGAGCCCGCAATGTGATAATCATGTATTGGATTACAAAAAAAAAGTAAAAAAATTGTAATTAGATACATAAATCGGTCTTAAAATTATTTAAGGGTCATGGTGACCTGAGCAGGCGTAAAGTTTCCTGGCATCTTCCTGGTTTGTCATTTCGTGAGTTTTTAATATTCAACGGTATTGAGAACCTGTCATCATTAACCCTGGAGGACCTGATAAATCAACATGTTGAAGCCGCTGATTTTATTCTTGAAAAAGTTAAAGTTTTCAGGAGGTTTAAAGAGTATTTGCGCATTGGTTATTATCCGTTTTATATTGAATCACGTGATCATTACTTAAATCGCTTTAAGGATGTAATCACGGTGATTGTAGAGAACGATATCCCTGCTGTGACGGATATTCCTTTTGAAACTTCTGTCAAACTGAAGAAATTGCTGGCTGTTATTGCGGGAAGTGTTCCCTATACACCTAACCTTACCAGGATTGGACTCGATTTGCATATTACCGATCAGAGAACGCTATTGAAATATCTTAATTTTCTTGATAAATCAGAATTGATATCAATCCTTGCACGGGCAGGTAAAGGACAACAATTACTGCGAAAACCTGATAAAATTTATCTCAATAATTCTAATTTACTTTATTGCTTCACACCTGACCCGGAAATGGGAATGCTTAAAGAAACCTTCTTTCAAAATCAGGTCAGAGTGGATCATAGCCTTTCATTCCCTGATCAAGGTGACTTTTTACTCGATGGAGAACGACTGTTTGAAATTGGGGGAAAAAGCAAGGACTGGAAAAAGCTTGACAAATCGAAGGCCTGGCTGGCCCTGGATGGTATTGAGACAGGTCATGGAAGAACTATACCTTTATGGATGTTCGGGTTTCTTTATTAATTTGTTTTCAAATTTAACCTTCCCCGAACTTTTGAGTAAAGTGAATTTGGATGAAGCTTTCCTGAAATCAACGAACCTCAAACCGGTTCAGGTTTGCCTGCCCGGGAATTCTACATCCACCTTCTGAACCTGAAATACAATACCATGAAAATTGCTGTCACAAGCATCACCCCTGCAATCTTCGAGGTCGAGAGAGTGAAAATTCTACTGGTCTTTCAGCATCTGCAGGTCACGTTCGTCGGGCTGTAAAACGTGATACCGGCTTACATGTCCTAAATTCAGGGTTTCTATCATGGATCTGAATTTGTTTTATAGTTCTTCACTTGCATTTAACCAGTACCAGGCTGCTCCTGAATTCTGCAGCGTTCACACTCAGCAAATAAGCGCCAGCCGGCATATCCCCGAGTCTTACTTCCAGGTTGTTCACGCCCGGCCTCAATTGTACCGTCCTGTTCTCTATCGTTTTTCCCTGCCCGTCTGTTATTTGAATGACTGCGGATGAGTTCGCCCCGGAGTTCATATGTATCGTGAAATTGCCGTCATCTGACGGATTGGGAAACGCGGTGATGGCGATGCCTCCGTGCCCCGGTGGTGGTGCAATCCCGTTTGATGGCTCAAGCCTGAATTTTCCTTTACCCGAAAATTCAATGATATTGATTTTACCCGTGCTGTCATAAGTGAGGCTTCTGATATTGCCCCTGACCGCCCTTAAGGCTGTTGCATTGTAAATTGAAACCCTTCCGCTGTCACCGCTGTAGCCATCGATCATTCCCGGCTGGATTTCATCCCAGGCAATCAGCATGGGATGATTCGACCCGGCCATCAGCCTGCTGCCATATTTTACCTGGTCTCCGCCCCTGAGCAGGACAGTTGAAACATGCCCCGATGGATCCAGTGTGAGGTAGCTGATCTGCCCATTGGAGCTGACAGCCTCTGGCAGTCCGCTCTGTGAGGCGGAAACAGATTGTGTATTGCTTCCCGATTGGGTCAGTATGAAATCGCTGTAATCATGATATTTCAGAACGGATGCGCTCGCATCTGAAAGCCCCTTTACAGTAAGGCATTCTGCTGAATCGGATGTGTATGGAAACATGATGCTCTGGAAACTGGCGTCAGGAACGGAATCTGATTGCACAAACATTTTGCTGTAAGACCTGTATGAGGAATAACCTGCCGCAAGGGAATCTGTTTCATAACCGTAAACTGCAGGACCCTTATCGCATTGAACCTGCAACAGAAAGGATACCGTATCCCGTTTATAGGTTCCTTTTAAATTGGAGAAATCAGGGATGAATGCGCCTTCGGCGGATGAGGGGCTGCTGCCGAACAGGCCGTTCCCATGGAACTGGAAAGTATATCTTCTTTTATCTGCCGCAGAGCAGAGGTCGTTCAGAATGAAGTAACGGCTCCTGACGAAGAGGTTGCAGCGGATGATGCTGTCGCCCCAGTAACTGGTGCGGACCTCACCGTATTCCAGGGAGGGCAGGTGAAAACAGTCTTCGATATAAGCCGTATTGGAAGCCACGTTGACGAACTCCCCTGTCGGAGGCTGGGGCCCGCCTCCATTCACGAGTATGCAGTTATGGTTGGTTGCCCTGTTTACGAAATTGCTTTCGGGAGCGCCGGGATAGCCCGGATCTACTGCAAAAAGCTGTCCGGAAGCCATGAGGGAAAAGCTTGATGCATCTCCCTGGTGATGTGATTTGGCTCCTGTAAGGGCGATACCGTGCTTCCCTATGAAATGCATGTACAACGCATCCCTGTTCCAGGATGATCTGAAAACCAGGCTGCCTGCTGCAGGCAATACCTGGAAAAGGCTGTCGGTGCGGGCTCCCTGCGCGACGTTGGTTGCGATATATTGGGTGCGTACATAGGGATCGTCATAGGAAACGGAAGGATCATAAAGGTTAAATTCTGGTTTGCCCGACAGGGCCGTGATATGCGTCCTGAACCCTATCGGGCTGTCATGAATTGCCGGTTCGCTGCCGTCGGGCAGCTGCAGTTTATTCATCCAGTCGTAGATCCGATAATAGCGCGGATCGTACCATGGATTCCGTATCATCCTTTGCTGCGCGTTGAAACTGACCGCTATGCTGTCATCCGGCAGGAAAGTATATAAAGAACGGATGAATGGGAAAGCATTCTGGAAAGCATAATTGAAATAACCCGGCCCTTCGGCATAACCGGCCAGGGTGTCGGGTTCGGAAACCCTGGGGTAAGTTCCGTTCTGAACCCAGAGCGTATTGTCGAGGTTCCATAAGCCGGCATTGATCCAGTTTTGGGGCTGATAGTTGATGTTTGCATCTTCATGATCATTCAATACCACTGCAGCCAGGCCAAGCGCAGATGCCGTCATGATGCTGTGGTTGTCGAACTGGTAGTCGAAGAACTTTAACTGTATGAAAAAGACAGTATAGGTTGCCATGGCCCGATAATACAGGTTGCCGGTAAAATGGATAAGGGAATCCCTGGCGGTGGTGTCGGATATTCCGGCACCTTTCAGCAGGTCGTAGGCCTCAAGGTAGTTGATCAGCTCTTTTGAGCGGTTCTGCCATTCCTGGTAAAAGACCCATCCACCCTGGTAATCCACATGGGTGTTCATGCTGCGCAGCAGGTTCAATGCCCTCAAAACAAGGGTATCTTTCTCGGCAGGCAGGAGATCCTTAATGCTGCCGTTTTCCCATTTCTTATCCATCAACACGATGAATGCCGCCTCCCTGGCCATGATGGCCCTGCTAATGCGTGCTCCGTCGGTGGAATCTTCAGGAGGGATAGAGCCGGTTGCAGTATTCCAGATTGAATGGTAGAGATCGATGATTACAGGGTTCGGAAGTGTGCTCCTAATCTGGCCGATTGAATTGCTGTCGAGCAGGGTCCGCGGATAGCTGAGGTCGGCGCCCGGCGGGTTCCAGGAACCCTGCGATCGGGCTTCGGGAAACAGAAATCCACAGTACACTAAAATAATAATGATGGTGTAAACCTTCATCTCAAATTTACCTGGTTATTTTAGGAGGCGCAATTACAAAGATAAGAATCAGTGCAATATTGATCGTAACCAATTGGATTTTATTAGATTTACATCGTGATTTACTGCATGCCAACGTTAAGTAAGATTTTTCTTTTTGTTTTTATTCTGATCCTGTTGTTTCCTGCATTTGACGCATCAGCACAGATTACAACCGGTATCTCGGGACGAGTGACCGATGCAGTGAACGGCAGCCCCCTGCAGTTTGCGCAGATGGCATTGAGCAATTCAACCACCGGCACTGTTACCAATGAGGACGGACAATTCTTTCTTGTGATCCCCGAAGCAAGGATTAAAGATACGCTGGTCGTATCTTACCTGGGTTATGAAACCCTGAAGCTTGCTGTGGCCCCGCTTGTTGGAATTCCTGCAGATATCAGGATGAAGCCGGGAGCCTTCAACCTGAAGGAAGTGGAGGTGGTCTCACTCACCCCTCAGGAGGTGCTTCGAAGAGCCTTCAACTCCATCGCGGGAAACTACGGTGAAAAATCTCTGCTTCTCACCGGATTTTTTCGTTCGCAGAAGTTTGCAGGAAAGGTCATGGCCGAGTATACCGAGGCGGTGATCGAGGACATGAAAACAGGATATCACACCGAGAATAATTTTAATGACGTTAAAGAGGATACAAAAGGGAACGATATGACCCGACTGTTAAAGGGAAGGGTGGTTTCCGATACCCTGCTGGTGAATTCGATGGGGGATTTCGGAAAACTGGCAGGCTGCCTGGGCTGTATCTTTTTTGATCCCTTGCAGATCAATTACCACTCGGTGTTCGATGAGGAGGTATTTCACTTTTACGATCTGAAGATGACCGAGATGGAGGGCCCGGGTGGTGGAAAGGTTTACCATATATTCTATGAGCAGAATTCGAAGAACCTGAAGCTGTATAAGGGAGAGATATACGTGGATGCAGCCTCATACGCTATAATGAAGTTCACCCAGAAGCCGAGTTTCATGGCATACGATAAATATGAAAAGGGGAAGAACAGAAAGACCTATACGATCAACTCAAAGCCCGGCTGGGTGGCCGAAATGCCTCTACTGGACCGAACGGTGACTTATGTGAAGGATGGCTACGGCTGGCATCTGGGAACCGCAGTGGAAGAACAATGGATCACGTTCACCTATCCTTCGAACTCACAAAAGCTCCGAATGGGTTACAGGAAGCAACTGGTAGTGACTGAAGCCTCCCGGGATACGGAGAGACTGAAAGGGTTCAAGGCCGATAAGCAAACAGGCACCTCAGTGCGCTGGGACCAGATGGCCGGAAAGGCCGACGAAGATTTCTGGAGAAACTACAATTACCTGCCTATTGAAAAGAGCCTGAAAGCAGCGATAGAGAAAATAGGTAGCGAAATAAGGTAGCGAAAAGCGTGGCTTTGATCTTCACTGATTAATGATTTTTGGGAAGCATGAAACTTCTGACCAACTGTTGCCAGTTGATCATAATTTCAGCGTAAGCCTCTGGAAATGTATAATTTCAATCAAGCTGCTTCCAGATTCCGTTAAGATAACAGTAAATATGATGATCGGTTGAATTTACATAGAGTTCTCCTTCTGTCGGAGAGGAAGGGGCAGAACTCATTGGCGCCAGTTTCAGCACACTGTTAATGGTGGCCTTGCCTGCACTGAAATCACCATAAATCAAAGGGGATGAAGTATTACTGTTTGCAATATAAAGCATATGGGAACCAGTTTCGTTATAACCTGCATAATACCCAATAAACACATTGCTATCTCCAGTGCAAGTTCCTCCAGTATAATAACCTACAGCAGTATTACCCCTCCCGTTATTTATATAAAGAGAGTTACAGCCTAAAGCTGAATTTTGATAACCATTAGAATTATTATTAAGAGCACCATTACCAAAAGCTGAATTTTGGATACCACCATTGCTATAATAAAGAGCACCATTACCAAAAGCTGCATTCCCCCAACCACCAATGGGAAAACTGTGTTCTGAAAATAATGCACCTACTCCGAATCCACAATTAAAACTAAATACATCAATCCACCCTGACCGCACATTGTTTGCTTTAAAGATCAGGGAACGGTTATCGGTTGTCCCGATAAAGTTATTGTCAGGGTTTGTTCCGGAGTTCCCTGAAGTGGACCAGAAAGCACCGCCGGTGATGTTGCTTCTTTTTATTTTTCCGTTGGCATCAACGCAGAGATTTGGGGCTGCAGCGGTATCGGTGGTAGCCGCTTTGCAAAACAGAGATGTTACGGCATTATTTCCAAGACGGATTTCATCACTCGAAGAAGCAATTGCTCCGTTACCGATAGCGGTGGCATTATTCAATCCATCTGTCGCAACATCTGCCCGATATCCAAGTGCTGTATTATTACCACCTATATCGTTGGATTGAAGCGCAGCTAATCCAACAGCAGTATTATTATTTCCTTGCATGTTATAATAAAGAGCATCGAGGCCAACAGCCGTATTACCAAAGCCATTGTTCTGATACAGAGCTTCTGCACCACAGGCTGTATTCCAGTAACCACTTGTATTAGAATATAGAGCAGTAGTGCCGAAAGCTGAATTGATAAAACCTAGCGTATTGGAATAGAGAGCCTTATTACCAAAAGCTGAATTTCTTTCCCCTGAACTATTAGTGAAAAGTGCCTTGGAACCTACTGCTGTATTTTCTGATCCGGTACTATTAAACATCGCTGAATCACCGATGGCAACGAGTTCACTTGTTGCTGTGTTGTTGTGCAAACACTCATTACCGATGGCAACATTTGCATTCCCGGTCTGGTTGCTATACCCTGCTCCTGTGCCATATGCGGTATTTTGACTTCCAGATGTATTGCTGGCTAATGTCGCATATCCACTTGCCGTATTTCTGTCCCCATTGTTAAGTTCGAGAGCAAGAAATCCATTTGCCGTATTACCATATCCTTCGGTGTTGTTAAAAAGCGCACGCACTCCTGTCGCAGTATTTAAAAATCCCTGGATGTTGGAAAACAGAGCTGACTTTCCAATAGCTGTATTGTAAATTCCAGTGGAGTTGGGTAATGAGTGGTATCCAATGCTGGTATTTCCCACCGTATCTATTCTCCCGGAGAATTGACTATTGACCTTGAAGATAAGGGCCCTGTTATCTGTTGTCCCGATGAAGTTGGTGGGAGGATTTGTCCCGGAATTACCTGTCAAACCCCAGTATGATCCGGTCAGTGGTGGAATATCCGCTGCAGCCAGGCTTCTGAATGCCGGCGTCCCTGCTGAACCGTTCGGCGAAGCAAAAATCTTATTTGCTGACTGTGAGATCCATGACCCGGTCAGCGTTCCTGAAGTGGCTACCGGCGAACCGGTAATAGAAAATTCACCCGATGGAAGCGAAAGTCCCACCGACGTGACTGTGCCTGCCATGGCAGTGCTCCTTTTGAACTGACCTGTTGTGGGATCGATATACAGGTTGGCCGGAATGGATGTCAGTGACCCGGAGTAATTGGGAGCCTTGCAATATAGCGACTGGACTGTATCATTACCAAGGCGTATCTCATTGCTGGATGTAGCCACTGCCCCGTGACCGATGGCGGTTGCATTGATCAGCGAGCCGGATTGTATATTTGCATTATATCCGATCGCCGTATTGTAATATCCATCCACGTTGAGGGTAAGTGTATTCATCCCGATCGCTGTATTATGATGGCCCGTTGTGTTGGAATAAAGAGCCGCAGATCCAAAGGCTGCATTGAGGTTCCCGCTGGTGTTCGAATACATGGTATAATGTCCATAAGCTGTATTGTCTGTTCCGTTGTTGGCCTGAAGAGCATTGGTCCCGGTTGCTGTGTTGTTATTTCCTGAACTATTGCTCATCAGAGCATTCCATCCTAAAGCCGTGTTTCCCTGCCCCCCCTCATAAAACAATGCATGATAACCAAGACTTAGATTAAAGCTGCTCGGGTCAATCATCCCGGCATTTTGGTTATTTACCCGGAAATGCAGAATATGATTATCGGTCGTCCCTATGAAATTGCTTGACGGATTTGTCGCGCTGTTTCCCGAAGTTGACCAGAAAGCGCCGCCGGTGACGTTGCTTCTTTTTATTTTTCCGTTGGCATCCACGCAAACATTTGGTGCAGCTGCGGTATCAAACGTGGCACCCTTGCAAAAAAGTGAAGTTATTGAACTATTTCCAAGGCGCATTTCATTGCTGGACTGGGCAACGGCGCCGTTGCCAATGGCAGTGGAATTCGACAATGCGCCTGAAGCAACATCTGCAGAATATCCAATTGCCGTATTATTATTTCCTGTAGTGTTAGTTGTCAGGGTCCATAATCCTATGGCTGTATTGTCGACTCCAGAGATGTTGTAATAAAGCGAATAATAACCGGTGGCTATATTGTAACTTCCTATCATGTTCTTATAAAGAGCATTGGGTCCGATGGCTACATTGTATGTTCCCGAGGTGTTTGAATAAAGTGTCCCATAGCCGACAGCAGTATTGTAACTCCCGGTATTCACTTTTCCGGCGCCTATTCCGATCAGGGTATTTGCCGTGCCTTTCGTGGAAATAACGGGATATCCCCCTATTCCATATGAATTGTCAGTAGCAAGATTCATGCTCCCGGCAACATCCAGCAAGGTCGACGGGGTTGTTATTCCTATCCCGACATTTCCCGTTTCTGTGATCCTCATCCGTTCAAGGTTGTTGCTGTAAAACTTAACAGGTTGGTTGTTGGTCGAACCAAACAACTCTGTTCCGGTGAGGCTGTTACCGGCCAGTGACCAACCTCCGGTGGAGCTTAAAAGGATGACCCATGAATTTGAATGATAGAAATAAAAGGCCCCAATATCGGTGTCGTATACCAGCAGACCTTCAGCTGCATTTGAAATGGATGTGCGTTGAGATGTTGTCATACGGGGTATAAGCAGACCTTTTAGGCTGCTTTGGATATCCAGCATGGCGGAATTATCAGGCTGGCTGCCAGTGGTATTTATTGCCATCTGTGCAAACGTGGATAAGACAGGCATCAGGATTAGGATTCCCAATGCAACCAATGATTTGAAGATTGATTTCATGGTATGATGAATTTAATGAGCAGCAATAAAATCAAGAAATTCCTGGCCTTTGCGAGATGGGGATAGTTCCTGTTGTTTTCGCTATTATTGCAATTCAACCTTCCAGGAGCATAAATAAATTAATAAGCAATATAGTGAAAAATTTCACAATACCGCCAAAATCCATACAATACCCTAATAAAATTTTTATATTATTTCTGAAGGATAGATAGCGAAATTATTTTGAGCGAAGCATTTTGCAAAAGCCGCGATCGTTTCGCTACCTCGCTTCTCGCTACCTCGCTACCTTTACAGATCCAGGTTGTTCTGTATCACCATCTCCATGCTGTCAAGCTCGAGTGCAACCAGGTTGCCGAAGCCGTCTTTCCCTGAGATGTAAGGGCCATTGTCAAGGTCGATGAACTTGTAAATCTTGTTCTTCACCGACAGCACAATGAGTTCCATATTCACCGGCACATGCCCGTGGATGATCTTACGGTTGCCTATCTTTTCGGGCCTGATCTCGTAATCGCGAAGCCAAAGCATCGCCCGCTGGTCCTCGAATGGATCCTCGTTTTTAAAGTTGAGCCCTGCATGCACCAGTACGAACTTATCGAGGGGGACATAATATTTGAGATTGCGCATCCAATCTATATACTCAACCGGAACCTGTCTCACATTCTCAGCACCGAAACTTTCAAGGGTGGTCTTGCCCCCGATATCCATCCAGACCTTGTGCTTGCGGTCGCCAAGCCTGTGCCACCATGTGTTCCTGGCCTTCTTTTCAGCGTCCCAGAGCTCAACCATGAAGTCTTCATGGTTCCCTTTTAAAACCGTCACATTGTACTGCTCTTTTTCAAGGCCCCTGATGAAATCAATAACTCCTTTTGAATCGGGACCGCGGTCGACATAATCGCCTAAAAAATACAGCTCATCGTTCCTCGTGGGCCTGATCAGGTTTGTGACCAGGCTTTTAAGGGTCTTTGAACAACCGTGAATGTCGGGGATCACCCAGCGTTTCTTCATCGGGTTTTGTTTCATGCCTTGAGACAGGCCGGGAATTATTTTTTCTTACCCTGGTTTGCGACTTCTTCCATCAGTTTTTTGATGACTTCCGGATCACCGAGGAAGTAGTCCTTAAGCAGGTTCATATTATCGTCAAATTCGAATACATAAGGGATGCCGGTAGGCAGGTTCAACCCGATGATATCCTCATCCGAAATGTTTTTAAGGTATTTCACAATGCCGCGCAAACTGTTTCCATGGGCAGCCACGAGGATTTCCTTATGTACAATGAGGTTAGGCTCCATTTCATCCTTCCAGTAAGGCACAATCCTGTCGACTGTATTTTTCAGGGCTTCTGTTGCAGGGATATCCTTTGGGTCAAGGTCACGGTAGCGTGGGTCGTGTACCGGGTGACGAGGGTCGTCCAAAGGCAGGGGAGGGGGGGCAACGTCGTAACTTCTTCTCCAGATCAGGACCTGCTTGTCGCCGTATTTCTCAACCATCTCGGCCTTATTAAGACCCTGCAGAATGCCGTAATGCTTTTCGTTCAGCCTCCAGGTCTTGTAAACAGGTATCCATAAAAGGTCCATCTGTTCCTGGATCAGCCAGAGGGTACGGATTGCACGGGTCAGGTAAGAAGTATATGCAATCTTGAAATCGAATCCTTCTTTTTTAAGGGTTCGTCCGGCTTCCGCAGCCTCCCTGATGCCGCGTTCCGAAAGATCAACATCGGTCCAGCCGGTAAACCGGTTTTCTTTGTTCCATGTGCTCTCGCCATGACGTATTAAAACGAGCTTGTTCATAGTTTATTCAGAATTGTGGTTAAGGGGCAAAAGTACGAAATAATCGGTATTTTCCGTAATTTTGAGCATTCCAAGACTCTCTTTATGCAGCAATACAAGCGACTTAACAACATCCTTGGCTGGATGGTTTTTATCATTGCATCCTCAGTTTATATTATCACTTCAGAACCGACCATGAGCTATTGGGATTGCGGTGAATATATCACTACAAGCTATAAACTGGAAGTCGGTCATGCCCCGGGGGCTCCCTTATTCCAGCTGATCGGCAGGTTCTTTTCATTATTTGCTTTCGGTGATAAAACCATGGTCGCCCGTATGGTGAACACCATGAGCGCCCTTTCGAGCGGGTTTACCATCCTCTTCCTTTTCTGGAGTATCACCATGCTTGCCCGCAAGATCATCCTTCGCAATGAAGAAATGAGTCGCTATAAAATGCAACTGATATTTGCCGCCGGGTTGATTGGCTCCCTGGCCTATACCTTCACCGATTCGTTCTGGTTTTCGGCTGTCGAAGGTGAAGTCTATGGGATGTCATCGTGCTTTACGGCCATTGTTTTCTGGGCAATGCTTAAGTGGGAAGAACACGCGGATGAGACGCATAATTACCGCTGGCTTATCCTTATCGCATACCTGGTAGGTTTGTCTATTGGTGTTCACCTGCTCAACCTGCTTACCATCCCTGCAATGACTATGATATGGTATTTCAAAAAATATAAAAACCCCAGATGGAAAGGGATACTGCTTGCCATCGTTGTTTCCATCCTGATCCTTGGAACGGTTATGTCGGTGATCATCCCCGGCGTGCTGAAACTTGCCGCCTTATTCGAACGGTTCTCGGTAAACTTATTCGGCCTGCCGTTCAACATCGGGACCATCATATTCTTCATCATCCTTATCTCTGCAATTGTCTTCGGATTACGTTATTCGTCAGGGAAGCTGAAACCCGCTTTAAATACTGTCATTCTTGCTTTTTCATTCATGCTTATCGGGTATTCCTCGTTTTTCCTTCTGATCATCCGCAGTAATGCCGACACTCCGATCGACGAGAACAATCCCGAAAATGCCATGTACCTGCTGGCTTATCTCAACAGGGAACAATACGGCGACTGGCCGCTGCTTCAGGGGCCATACTATAATGCCCCGGTGATCGATCATGCGAACGGTAACCCGGTATATACGAAGAACACAAAGACCGGGAAGTATGAGATAACCGATAAAAAAGAAAATATAGAACCTGTATATGACCCCAGGTTCACCACGATTTTCCCAAGGATGTGGTCGAACCGTGAAGCCCGTCATGCCAGCGATTACGTCAAATTCGGGCATGTAAAAGGTGTTCCTGTTGAGGTAAGGAACGGCGACAAGACTGAAACCCGCATGAAGCCTACTTTTGGGGAGAACCTCACCTTTATGTGGAATTACCAGCTCATTCATATGTATTACCGGTATTTCATGTGGAATTTTGCCGGGAGGCAGAACGATTTGCAGGGAGACGGAAACAAGATCGAGGGAAACTGGAAAAGCGGCATCAGGTTCCTTGACCAATGGAGGCTGGGGTCCCAGGACATCCCCGAGAGCCGAAGGAATAAAGGGAATAACAGCTTTTATTTCCTGCCTCTGATCTTCGGACTGCTGGGCATGTATTTTACAATCAGGAAGGATTACAAGGTGGCTGTAATCATCGGTTTGTTGTTCCTGATGACGGGCCTGGCCATCGTCATGTACCTTAACCAGTATTCACCCCAGCCCCGTGAAAGGGATTATGCCTATGCAGGCTCCTTTTATGCCTTTGCATTCTGGATAGGGCTTGGAGTGATATTCCTGGCTGAGAAATTAGGCAAATGGCTGAAGGCAAACCTGGCCCTGCTCATCTCTTTCGTACTTGGGCTGATCACGGTAGGAGTCATGGCCCAGCAGGGATGGAACGATCATGACCGTTCTGGACGATATACCGCTCTCGCCCTGGCAGTTAACTACCTGAACTCCTGCGCCCCGAATGCGATCCTGTTCACCAATGGCGACAATGACACTTTCCCGCTCTGGTATGCACAGGAAGTGGAAGGAGTGCGCACCGACGTGCGGGTGGTCAACCTCAGTCTCCTGAATTCCGACTGGTATATTGATGAGATGAAACGGAAAGCCTATGATTCGGACCCCGTGCCATTTTCTATGACCTGGGATAAGTATCACCAGGGAAACCATGATGTGACTTACCTTGTGGAAGACCCCTCGTTTAAGGATAAGTACGTTGACATCCGCCAGCTATTCCAGGTCATAAACACCGACGACAAGCAGCTTAAAATGAGCCCGGGCGATGGCAGTATGACCTATGATTTCTTCCCCACCAGGAAATTCGTCCTGCCTTCCGATACAATCGAACTGTTGAGAAGCGGTGCCGTCCCTGCAAAATATGCAGGTAAAATTGATAACCTTACCTGGGTGATCCAGAGGGAAGCCCTTGAAAAATCAAGCCTTATGATTCTTGACCTCCTGGCTACCAATGAATGGAAACGGCCGGTTTACTTTGTTTCCACCACGGGTCCTGAAAGTTATCTCGGGCTCGACCGTTACCTTCACCTCGAAGGGCTTGCATACCGCCTCCTGCCAGTAAGGGCTGCTGCAAACGAGCAGGAGACTGGTGATGTGAACACCGATGTGATGTACGATAACGTCATGAATAAATTCATGAACGGGGGAATGAATAATCCAAAGGTATATCTCGATGAAAATAATGCCCGTATGGTGATGAACATCCGCGCGGTTTATTCCCGGCTTGCACTTGCGCTTCTTGCCGAAGGGAAGAAAGATTCGGCCCGTAAGGTGATCGACCGCTGCCTGACGGAAATGCCTGATAATACTCTTCCTTTCGATTATTTCGTGGTTGGGCTTGCCGAAGGATTGTTCAGGTTAGGCGATACTGAAAAAGCCAAAGTGATAGCCGAAAAACTGATCAATTCATCGGTTGAAAAACTGGCGTATTATTTCTCCTTCCCCGATGAAGACCTGAAGGATATGGATATGCCTATGAGGGAAGCCCTGTACACTCTGCAGAAAATAGGAGTGAGCGCAAAGGAGGCAAACGAGGTAAAGCTTGCCTCTACAGCCGAGCAGAACATGAACAAATACTACGAACTTTATGTAAACAAGGTCTACAGGCCCGAATAAGATGTACGCAGTTCACCCACCTTGGTTTTACAGGGCCCTTAGCCCGAAATACCTCCTCTGCAGGGTCCCGGTTCAGGATAAGCTGGCCTATCTTACTTTTGACGACGGACCGGTGCCCGAAGCAACCCCTGAGGTTTTAAAGATTCTGGGGGAGTATGGGGTGAAGGCAACGTTTTTTTGCGTGGGTGAGAACGTTCATAAACACAGGGATATCTTTGAAAATATTACTGCGGATGGGCACGCTGCCGGGAACCACACATACAACCATGTAAACGGATGGAAGGCATCGCCCGGCGCTTACTACAATAATGTGATGAGGTGCCATGAACAATTCGAAAGCAAGCTGTTCAGGCCGCCCCACGGGAGGTTCACTCCCTCCCAGTATTTTATCCTCAGGAATGATTTCCGCTTTGTGCTCTGGTCAGTACTAACGATGGATTACCACCATGCTATCAGCCCGGAACAATGCCTGCTCCATGCCACCTCAGGTCTCGAACCCGGCTCCGTCATCGTATTTCACGATTCCATCAAAGCCCGTGAAAATATGCTGTTCGCCCTCCCCCGCTTCATTGAATATGCCCTGGGCCAGGGGTACAGGTTCAGGACACTCGATGGGAAACAATAACACATTTACGATTGGACGAGGTACGATTTACGATTGAATTGACGAGGTACGATTTAAATTCAAGATTGTCGATCGACGTTTACTTTTTCAATCGTAAATCGTACCTCGTCCAATCGTACCTCACTGTCACATCTCCCCCTGGTCAGCGAAGCTGTAATAGCTGTCGTCTCCCACGATGATATGGTCAAGCACATCGATATCCAGCAGCAGCCCGGCATCCCTTATCTTCCGTGTAAGTTTCCTGTCAGCTTCGCTTGGCTCAAGGTTACCCGATGGATGGTTATGCCCTATGATGATCGAAGAGGCATGAAATTCAAGCACTATGTTGAAGATCTTTTTCGGATCTACCACCGTTCCTGAGATCCCTCCCTCACTGATCTGTATTTTCCGCAGAAGCTTGTTTCCCCTGTTCAGCAGCAGCATCCAGAACTGTTCGTAAAGGTGGTCGCCCATCAGGCTGCTGAAGATTTCGTAAGCCTGCCGGCTCTGGGTGATCTTCTCGAGACTCACTGCCCCGGCCTCATTCCTCCTGCGGCCAAGCTCCAGGGCTGCCATGATGGTAAGGGCCTTGGCTTTACCTATGCCTTTCTCTTTGACCAGGTCGCTAAGGCACATCTTCGAAAGCTCTATAAGATTGTTACTGGACTTCCTGAGCAGGTTCTTTGCAAGATCCACCGCCGATTCCTTCTTCGTGCCGGTACTTATCAGTATCGCCAGGAGTTCGGTATCGCTCAGGGCATGCCTGCCCTTAGTTTCAAGCTTCTCCCTTGGCCTGTCGTCCTCGGCCCATTTGCTGATAGGGATATGGTTGATGTAATTATCCATGATGTTTTCTTACTTAATCCGCCATATGCCAATAAGTGATACCACTTTTGTAATTATCTTTATGTTTGCAGATGAAATTTCGATATCATGAAGATTGATATTATTTACCTTGACAAGGTCGATTCCACAAACACTTATGCGAAAAAGCTTCTCAATGAATTAAAAGCCGGTGAAGGAACCGTTGTCTGGGCACGGGAACAATACGCCGGGTGCGGACTGGGTGAAAACACCTGGCACTCCCGGGCCGGGATGAATCTGACCTTCAGCCTCATCCTTGAACCTTTGTTTATTCAACCCGATAATTTGTTCTGCCTCAATAAAGCCGTCGCCCTGGCAGTTTTTAACACCATACGCACAGAACTGTCTGGTGATATTCAAGCTTCCATTAAATGGCCTAACGATATATATGCCGGTGACCGTAAAATTGCCGGGATATTAATTGAACATACAATCCTTGGAACTTCCATTAAACATTCAGTTATCGGGGTAGGCATCAACCTGAACCAAGTTGATTTTCCTGCTGATCTTCCCAACCCCGCATCATTAAAACAAATTACAGGCCTGAACCATGACAGTGAAAAATTTCTTGAAAATGTTTGCAGGAGCATTGACAAGGAATACTCCAGGCTAAACAGAGGTGAATTCAAATCAATCAATGATGATTATAATTCCTCCCTCTTCGGATGTGGCTGCGACCTTGAATTTATCGCCGGGTCTTGCTCTTTCACCGGGCGTATAAAAGGCGTTGATGACCTTGGCCGTTTGCTGGTAATGACCCAGGATGAAAAGATCGGGATATTTAACCACGGGGAAATAATATTAAAGTAGCAAGAGCCCTCGCATACTTCAATTTCGCTATCTCGCTACCTCGCTATTTCGCTACTTACCTGTTGTACCTCTTCCCGAACATCGCACTGATGTATACCGTGAGGAAGAAGTTTTGTTTGGGATTGAGGGCCATGATGGGAATGCCGATGGGGCTGTAATCAAGTGTGGCGCCTGCTTCCAGAGATGAGATCATTTTATTCTTGCTTCCGAATTCGAAATCCAGGCCGGCTTTTGTGTACAGCCCGGGAAAGAAATTCAATTCAAGGATACCGGCGAGGAATGAGCCCCTGCCGTATATGTAATCGGGGTTGATATCGGCCGAATACTTTTGCTCCCGCAGCTCATAATTATTCCCGGTGGTCGGATAAGCTACAAAAACATATGCAGGTTTGGTGATCCCGATACTTAATCCACCGTAAAACAAACCGCTTACCTGCACGCCTCCCCAGTAAGGTTTACGGTTAAAAATGTAGTTCAGTCCCACACCTCCCCTCAGGAAGGAAACATAATTCAGTTTTCCGAAAATAAACGGCCTGGAATCGGAATAATAAGGATTAACCACCTTGACTTCCTTGGCTGATTTGTAGGTTGACCATTCCAGTTCCCACATGAACTGCTTCAGGGCGGTAAGGTTATACCCTTTCCTGAATTTAAGCCCCCATCCGTTGGAATGCAGCATGGCACCCAGGCTCCACTGCCTTTCAAACAAAACATTGTCGGGCACCGAATCACTGTAATCGGTGAATTTTTCCTGGGCCTGCATAATGCAGGGAATTGCAACAAGGAGAATGACCAGGCAGGAGAGCTTTTTCATTTACCGGAGAAAGGTATGGCAAAATTAAGAAAAATAAAAAGGCTGCCCTCATAAAGAAAGAGCAGCCTTAAATTTCTTTAAAGAGGTGATCAGCGACGTTCCATTTGGTATCTTTGCTTTTCGCCATAAGCAGCACAACCCCTGTTGGAAGTGCATGAAAGAACGATACCTGAAAGTATCACAACAAGTAATAGGACGGCTATTTTTCTCATGTTGATAAATCCGGATTTATAAAGTTTTGCAAAGGTAAGCAATAATAAATAGAAAACTCCAGTTTGAGCACATTATTGTCTAAAGTTATTAACCTGGTAAGGTTTAAAACCTGAAATCCCTGATGGAACAACTTAATCCTGCAATTGAAGAAAGTTGGAAAATCGTCCTCGGAAACGAATTCGTAAAACCGTATATGTCTGATCTTAAGACGTTTCTGGTGGATGAGAAAAAACACAAGCGGGTATTCCCCCCTGGCTCATTGATTTTCAACGCATTCAATCAAACCCCTTTTAACCAGGTCAAGGTTGTGATCCTTGGCCAGGATCCTTACCACGGGATTGGCGAAGCCCACGGCTTATGCTTTTCGGTCCAGGATGGGATCACCAAGCCACCGTCCCTCGTCAATATTTTCAAGGAAATTGAGAGTGACCTGGGGCTGCCTCCTCCCAGATCGGGCAACCTCACTGACTGGGCCCGGCAAGGTGTGCTATTGCTTAATGCCACCCTTACAGTCCGTGAAAACCAGCCAGGATCCCACCAGAACAAAGGCTGGGAAACATTCACCGATGAAGCGATCAGGCAACTATCGGAGCAAAGGGAAGGTCTTATTTTTGTTTTATGGGGGAAATTTGCCGAAGCCAAAACCATACTGATTGATCAAACGAAACATTTCATCCTCAAATCTCCCCATCCTTCGCCTTTCTCGGCAAACAGGGGTTTTTTCGGCTGCAGGCATTTTTCCCGGATCAATGAACTGCTAAGGCAGATGGGTAAACACGAAATAGACTGGAGGCTTTCATGAAGACATCCGCAGTCAAAAAAAAGATTAAGATAAACAGCTTTGCTGCAACAGCCTGTTTATTCAGTGCTTTCTGCATGCTGATGTTCCAGTCCTGCAACAAATCAGGAATAGTGGAAGAAGGACCTCCAAAGGCCAATACACTGATCGTGAATTTTGAGAATACTGTCGACAGTCTGCCCCTGGTCCTCGATACACTGATCTATGAAAATGCCTCATCAGACTTTTACATGGTCTCCGATCTCCAGTATTTCATCTCCGATCTCAAGCTTCACAGGAATGATGGCATTGTGTATAATTCATTGAATGATAATGGCATACATTATATAGATGCAAGGATCCCATCCAGTAAGCAATGGGTGATCAACTCTTCGGTTCCCTCGGGGACCTTTGATTCAATTTCTTTCACTTTCGGAATCAGCGCCGAAAAGAATTTTTCCTACCGTTTCCCTAATCCGCCTGAAAGGGATATGAACTGGCCCGATATACTTGGGGGAGGATATCATTATATGAAAATGAACCTCATGTGGACTAAATCAGGACTGAGCAAGACTTTTCCCTTTAATTTTCATCTTGGGATAGGCCAGATCTACAGGGACAATTTCATAGACCCGGATTCCATAGAAAGGTATGTGCAGAATTACTTTTTTGTGAACCTGCCTGCATCTGCTTTCTCGATAGGCACAGGGGAAACCAGGAACATTATCATTACCATGAACATAAACCAATGGTTTACAGGCAATAACGATTTTGATTTTGCTAAATACCCGAATATGATGATGCAAAACCAGGGGGCTATTCATAATGCCTGCCTCAACGGGAGGAATGCTTTTACAGTTCGTTTTACCAGTGGAGGGAAGAAATAAATTCTGATCTGAACATAAGCAATGATCCGGCACATACTGATATATTTTCTTTTGATTTCGGTTGTTTGCTTTTCCTGTAAAAAGTCTTCGGATGAAGCTGCGGGCAAGCCTACTCCTTACGTCATCAGCATTCCGAAATATTTTCCTACCGAACTTAACATTCCGAAGGATAATCCAATGACTGTTGAAGGTGTTGAGCTCGGGCGTTATCTTTTTTACGACGGAAGGGTATCGGGACGCAGCGATCCTGATTCCCTGATGAGCTGTTCGACCTGCCATCTTCAATCACATTCATTTGTATGCGGACTTGATAATCCCAGATTTCCCGGCGGGCACCCGCATGGTCTTACGGGTATTTCAACTCCGCATTATATGCTTCCCCTGATCAATATAGCCTGGGTCAATAACGGTTTTACCTGGAACGGTTCCCTTGATCATGCAAACCCTGTGAAGGAAAAGCGCCTGCTGGAAGACATGACCTGGATCGTAATTACCGACCCCCACGAGATGGCCGGGGATACGAACCGTTCCAAAGCGCTGATCCAAAGCATCAGCGGCTATCCTGAGATGTTTAACAAGGCTTTTGGAAGTTCCACGGTAACGGTAAAAAACATGGGCAGGGCTATCGCCCAGTTTGTAAGGACCCTGGTATCGGCCGATTCAAAATTCGACAGGTTCCTGTCGGGCAAAGCCCAGCTTAGCGAGACTGAACGAAGGGGTTATAATCTTTTCATGACCGAAATGGGAGGAGATTGTTTTCACTGCCACGGGGGAGAAGGGAATCCCTTGTTCACAACAAACCTGTTTTACAACAATGGCAAGGACTCGGTGTTCACAGATCCATTCGACAGGTACAGCTTTACCGGGAATTCCATGGATATTGGGGCATATGTGGCGCCGACCCTCAGGAATATCGCTTTTACCGCGCCCTATATGCACGATGGCCGGTTTAAAACCCTGGATGAAGTCATTGATTTTTACAGTTCAGGAGTAGTATGGTCGCCCCATATCAGCCCGCTTATGCACCATGTTGCCACCCATGGAGTGCAACTTACCCCTTCCCAGAAAACGGACCTGAAGAAATTCATCTTAACTTTGACCGACAGTAATTTTGTCAAAACTGCGGCCTTTGCACGCCCTGCTGCGATGCCGGATGAAAAGTAAGGAATAAAATGGTGCTGAAACCGAACAGTAAGATAAACCTTGGCTTGCATGTTGTGAGAAAACGTGCCGACGGATATCATGATATTGAAACCGTATTCCTTCCCCTGGGTTTGAGTGATTCTGTTGAAATAACCCCTTCGGGGGATGGCCAGTTCCGGTTCTCCTCAACCGGTTTGAAGATCCCGGGGGATCCTGCCACAAACCTGTGTGTGAAGGCATACGAACTGATAAAAGAGCATTTTCAGATTCCGCCTGTAAATATCCGACTTGATAAAATGGTCCCGATAGGATCAGGACTAGGCGGAGGTTCCTCCGACGGTGCATACACCCTGATAGGGCTCAACGAATACTTCAAGCTGGGATTGACCACCGGTCATCTGAAGGCCTTTGCCTCCAGGCTTGGCAGCGACTGCACGTTTTTTATTGAGAACAGCCCGGCTTTTGCAAAAGGGAGGGGAGAACAGCTGGAAAAGATACAGTTGAATCTTTCAGGATTATATATTCTCATTGTGATCCCACACGTTCATGTGAGCACTTCGGATGCCTATTCCATGATACAGCCTGCCCGGCCCGAAACTCCTCTCAAAGAGATCATTTCCCTGCCCGTCAGCCAGTGGAAAGGCCAGCTGGTCAATGATTTCGAAGCCCCGGTATGCAGCAAATATCCCCTGATCGGTAAGATCAAAGACTTGCTCTACGACAAGGGAGCATTGTATTCGGCCATGAGCGGCAGCGGCTCGTCTGTTTATGGCTTGTTTAGTGACATTCCGGCGGTGGAAGGTCTGTTCCCTGGATGTTTTGTGTGGATGGAAGAGAGAGTCGGCTGCTGACTCATTTCGGCGCCAGCTTTATCAGTATCAGGGCAATGATCCCGAAAATGATGTTGGGAATCCACACTGCGATCAGGGGAGGGAGGTTGCCGAATGTGGCAAACACAGTGGAAATCTGCATGAACAGTATGTAGAGAAAGGTAAGTGAGAGGCCTAACCCAAGGTGGTAGCCAATACCTCCCCTGACTTTGCGGGAGGAGACTGCGACACCAATCAGGGTAAGGATAATAGTGGCGATGGGATCTGAAACCCTGCTGTAGCCTTTGACTTTATACTTCATGACATCAGGGTCTCCTCTCAATTCCTTTTTCCTGATATGGTCCCTGAGAACGAAAAAATTCATGATCTTTACTTCTTCAATATCCTCAGTGAAATCGTCAGGAACAAGAGGCAATACCGTATCAAGCTTGGTCCCTTTATAGATGCTTTCTTTCAGCCCGTCAAGGCTTCTTGCATAGTAGCTTGAAATGATCCATCTTTTCCTGAGGCTGTCCCAGTCGAGCCGCTCGGCTTTCATTTTATAAACCATTTCCCGGTTCACGAACTTTTCGATGGTAAACTTCCAGCCGCTTTTTGTCCTGGCATTGAAATTCTCAAGATAAATGAATGTGCCGGGGCTGATCTGGCGGTGGATGTTCATATCATTGAACTCCTTGGGGTCCTTGATGTATTTTTTCTCGAAAGCGAACATACCCTGGTTGGTGTAGGGGATGATGAAGTTGGCAAGAAGAAATGAAAGGGATGCAAGGATCAGGGCCGAAAGCATGTAGGGAAATAGCAGCCGGCGAAAACTGACCCCGCTGGCAAGGATGGCAATGATCTCGGAATTTGAGGCCATCTTGGAAGTAAAGAAAATGACAGCAATAAAAGTGAGAAGGTAACTGAAAAGGTTGATGAAATAGGGTATAAAATTGAAATAATAGTCAACGATGATCGCCATAAGGGGCGGCTTTGTACGCAGGAAATCGTCTATCCTTTCGGAGATGTCAAAGATCACGACAATGAATATCAGCAGTATCAGGGTGAAGAAAAATGTCCCCAGGAACTTACGGATGATATACAGGTCAAAGGTTTTCATCAGAAAATTTCCATCTGTTGATAGTTCATGTTACGGGCCGGGGGCAGCCAGCCTGAAGAAACAGAGACCCAAAAATAATAATTCCCCGGCCGGGAGGGAGTACGGAAGCGAATTGAGGTATCCTTGCTTGCTCCGGGAATAATCATCTTCGTGATGTCGGTCGAAGGCACAGCCATTGCAATAAAGGTGTCCTTAAAGTGGATGTGGTAGACCAGCCATGCCGGCATCCACTGGTTCTGGTTGAACTTGATGATCTCCTTATAGGGATTCACAATGGTAATGGGTAGAGTGATTATCGCATTTGCAGGAAAACGAAGTTCTTTCAGCCGGAACTTAAGGCCAAGTTTGTAATGTGAGTAGAAAGGTCCCCAGTAACCGTAATAAGTGGTGATATGATTTGAAGTTTCAAACGATTGCTTGCCCGGCAGGTAACGCCAGGGCTGAAAATCAACAACCATGATATCCCTGCCCTGCAGGCATTTTTCCATATCGCTCCAGTAGTAATACTGGGTGCGGTGACCCGAAAAATCATCCATAGTGTAAGCCGGCCTCCCGGTATAGAAAATGTATTTTGAGCAGCGCTGGTAAGAGTTCATGAACAACACCGGCTTGCTGCCGGCCCTCTTTTCAAGCTCCCCCGCCCATTCTCTCCATCCGTATAATTCTGAAAGATTTACAAGGCTTCGCGGAAGCTGCAAATAATCATGTACAAGATAAACCCTCAGGCCTATCATAAAAACCATACTCACCGCCGCCAGCCCGAGGATCCATTTTCTTAACCTGGTCCTGTCGCTGCATACCTTGTAAGCTATGATCAGAATAGGGGCAAAAGCCGGAACAGTCCAGTTCGGCTCGATCTTGCCATGGAAAGAGTATGCCAGGAAAAACAGCACCATGCCGATAGCGGTGAATTTAAGGCTCTTTTCAAAAGTGTCAGCCGGCCTGAACGCTATCATGGCCCAGAAAAGGATGAATCCCATCAGCGGACCGTATATTCCTGCCTGGCCTACGATGTATTCACTGAAATACTTTAAAATGTTGAACTGTTCAAAGCTTCTTTCAAAAAGATGATAATATACTGTCGGATGATCATTCGCGAAGGACCATAGTATATGGGGCATCATGCAAATGATCCCGCTTGCTGCAGCAATATATAAAGTGCGGCTTTTGAATAGCTTTAAATTTGAAATTATGGTGAACAGGATCACCAGGATTCCGTTATATTTGCTGTAAATCATGGCCGCCATGATAACACCCCAGGCAACAGCCAGCCATACCGAATCCTCCTCAAGTAATTTCTTATAAACCACGAAAAAAAGTATGGTGAAGAACAGCAGGGGCACATCCGGCGCGGCCATAAAACCCCCGGCCTGGGCTATGATCGCCGAAAAACCCAGGGCTGCAAATAAAACAGGATCTTTCACCCCTGCCAGCCTGGAAACAAGGTAAAACGAAATTGTATTGAGCAACACGAAGAAAAACCTTACACCAAACTCGTTGTGAAAGATCAGGTAACCAGCTTTGATCAGCATGCCGACCATAGGCGGATGCTCGTAATAGCCCCAGGCGGGTTTCTGCCCGTACATCCAGAACAGGGCTTCATCATCGAACAGGCCGGTGACAGCAGCCTGTATGAAGTTTATAAGCAGCCAGCCCAGGAGAATGTAAAGCAGTAATTTTTGGTTTTTATCCTTGATCATTTTTTTAATGTACGGTTTACGAATGTGTAATTCTGATTTTCGCTATCTCGCTTCTCGCTACCTCGCTACCTCTTTTTTCGCTATTTCGCCATTTCGCTTTTCGCTTTTTATTTAAAGTCTTTTCATCAATTTCACAACCATTTCCTGTTTCCAGCCCGCAAAATCCCCGTCCTGGATATGTTTTCGTGCTTCCTTCATCAGCCAGATATAAAAGCCCAGATTATGCATGGTGGCGATCATGGCGGCAAGCATCTCACCCGAAACGAACAAATGCCTCAGGAAGGCCTTTGAATAAAAGGTGTCGGAAAATACTTCCCCTGAGGCCTCAACAGGAGAGAAGTCATCCTTCCACTTTTCATTCTTGATATTGATAATGCCATCCCTGGAAAAAAGCATGCCGTTCCTGCCGTTTCGAGTAGGTATCACACAATCGAACATATCTATCCCCAGCGAGATGCATTCGAGGATGTTGGCCGGCGTGCCAACGCCCATGAGATACCTGGGCTTTTCCTGTGGAAGGATATCGCAGACAAGTCCTGTAATGGAATACATGACCTTTGCGGGTTCCCCGACTGATAATCCTCCTATGGCATAACCGGCGGATTCTTTTGAAGAGAGATATTCTGCGGATTCCACTCTCAGGTCTTCAAATGTGCTGCCCTGTACGATAGGGAATAAGGCCTGGGCATATCCGTGGGGGCATTCTGTCTCATCAAAGTGGATGAGGCAGCGGTCAAGCCATTTATGGGTCCGTTTCAGCGACTTTTTAGCATACTCGTATTCGCAGGGCCAGGGTGTGCATTCATCGAAGGCCATGATAATATCGGCTCCCAGGGAACGCTGTATATCGATAGCTGATTCGGGTGTGAACTTATGCCTGGAGCCGTCGATATGTGATTGGAAAACAACTCCCTCGTCGGTGATCTTTCGTATGTGTGAAAGGGAATAGATCTGGAACCCGCCGCTGTCGGTAAGAATGGGCTTGTCCCAGCCATTGAATTTATGCAGCCCGCCTGCTTCGGAAACGATATTTGTGCCCGGACGAAGGTAGAGGTGATAAGTGTTGCTGAGCATGATCTCAGCCCTGATCTCATCCCTAAGGTCCTTTATGTGCAGGGCTTTCACTGCCCCGGCAGTGCCGACAGGCATGAAAAAGGGCGTGTGGACCAAACCATGATCAGTGATCAGTGACCCGGCCCTGGCTTTGCTTCCGGGATCGCGATGTTCAACTCTGAAATTCATCAGTCAGAAACAGGGTTCAGGGATTTAAGAAATTAACGAAGCTGCCTATTTATCGACAAAGGTAGGTTTTTATACCGGATTCTGAATATCTTTGCCGTCACCCAAAGTTAAATCTTGTTAAATGCTTGACAGGCTTGTAAATCTCAACACGATCCCACTGGTATTGCTGATCATTCTGACCTGCCTTTTCCTTATCCAGATCACCTACTACCTTGTGATTTTTATTCGCCTTGCACGATATAAACCGCCCCTGGCATCGAAAGGAAAAAGCGGGATCTCGGTCGTTATCTGCGCCCATAACGAGTATTACAACCTTAAAGCCAACCTGCCCCTGATCCTTGAACAGGATTACCCTGATTTTGAAGTCCTTGTGGTGAACCATGCTTCGGATGACGAAACTGACTACCTGCTCAGCGATCTTCAGCGTGAATTCCCTAAGCTTAGAAGCATAGAGATCCATGAAGACCTGAATTTTTTCACTGGCAAGAAATTCCCGCTTGCCATCGGGATAAAATCAGCGAAATATGACCGGGTGCTTCTGACCGACGCTGACTGCAAGCCTTCATCGCGCAACTGGATCACGATGATGCAATCCGCATACAATAACGGAAAGACAATTGTTATAGGTTACAGCCCGTACAGCAGGTCCAAAGGCTTCCTTAACCGGCTGATCCGATTTGATACTGCCCATATCGCGACCCAGTATCTTTCGTACGGGCTGGCCGGGATCCCGTATATGGGTGTTGGAAGAAATCTCTCATACCAGAGATCGGTGTTTTACGACAACAAGGGGTTCATCCCGCATTACAGGGTCAGGTCGGGTGATGATGACCTGTTCATCAACAGGGTTGCCCGAAAGTCCAATACAGCGGTGATGGTCCATCCCGAAAGCTTTATCATTTCCGAACCCAAGAAGACTTTCAGCCACTGGATCCTTCAGAAAAGAAGGCATTTCACCACGGCAAGCCATTACCGGTTTCTGCACCGGTTCCTGCTGGGACTCTATACTTTTGACCTGTTCTGGTACTATGTGCTGTTTGTGCTGATGCTGGCGCTGAATTATTCGATCGTTCCGGTGCTTGGGATGTTCGTGCTGAGGATGGCTTTGCAATACCTCATCCTTACGCCCTGCTTCAGGAGGCTGAACGAAAAAGACCTTATCCTTTTTATTCCTTTATTAGAAATAGTACTTTTGCTTTTAAATAGCGGGATAGCCGTCATCAATTTTTTCCGCAAGCCTAAGAAATGGAAATAGCAAACCATCTTACCGATAAAGGGCAGAGGGATTACCGCCTTGTTCAGCTGGCAGTAAGGGAAGGGGACCAGAAGGCATATGCTGAATTACTGAATAATTACCGAGATTCACTATATTTCATGATGCTGAAGATGACCGGCAATGCGGTGGATGCGGAAGACCTCACTATCGAAGCTTTCGGCAAAGCGTTCAGGAACCTGTCGCAGTATACTCCCGATTACGCTTTCAGTACCTGGCTTTTTAAGATAGGAGCTAATAACTGCATTGATTTCCTGAGGAAGAGCAGCAGGATACAGTTTACCGATATTGAATGGGGGGATGAAGACAATACTTCTGATATTCCCTCAAACATACCTTCAGGCACGCCTGATCCTGAAGAACATATTATTGCAAAGCAAAAGGTGCAGCTCATGCATGAGGTGGTGGAAAAGTTAAAACCGCATTACCGCCAGCTCATCGAGATGAGATATTTCAAGGAATGGTCATACGAGGAGATAGCATCTTCGCTGGATCTTCCCCTCGGTACTGTAAAAGCCCAGCTCTTCCGGGCGCGTGAGCTGCTTTACCAGATCCTGAAGGATTCGCAGGATAAGATTTGATCCTTGGAGGTTTAAAGGAATTTGAATACTCGAATAATCGAATAACGAATTTTGAATTTCGAATGATTTTTCGCTATTTCACCATTTCACCATTTCACCATTTAATATGAATATGGATTTCCAAAAGCAAATACAACAGGGCATCCCGGCTGTTTTACCGGAGCCCATGCCATATGATAAGGGCGTAAGTCATGCTCCAGTTAGAAAAGACATTCTGAATACCGCGGAGAAGAAACTGGCAGTGCGTAATGCATTGCGGTATTTCCCTGCTTCATTCCACCAGGTCCTGGCGAAGGAATTCGCTGAAGAATTAAGGAATTACGGCCGGATCTACATGTACAGGTTCCGTCCTTCATACATCATGAAAGCACGTAATATCCATGAGTATCCCTGCAGATCGTTACAGGCCGGGGCAGTGATGCTGATGATACAGAACAACCTGGACCCGGCCGTGGCCCAGCATCCTCATGAGCTTATCACCTATGGTGGAAACGGCGCTGTTTTTCAGAACTGGGCCCAGTACCTTCTGACGATGAAATACCTGTCGCAGATGAACGATGAGCAGACCCTCGTCATGTATTCAGGTCATCCCATGGGGCTTTTTCCTTCCCATAAGGATGCTCCCAGGGTGGTGGTGACCAACGGGATGATGGTCCCCAATTACAGCAAACCCGATGACTGGGAAAAATTCAACGCACTTGGAGTTACGCAATACGGGCAAATGACGGCCGGTTCGTACATGTACATCGGCCCGCAGGGCATAGTCCATGGCACAACCATTACTGTTCTGAACGCCTCAAGGCGGAAAAATTCAGGAGATATCCGGGGCAGGATATTCGTGTCATCCGGGCTCGGGGGTATGTCGGGAGCCCAGGCAAAAGCCGCAGTCATTGCGGGTGCAATAGGGGTGGTGGCCGAGATCAACCCCCTGGCTGTAAGCAAACGTCATTCCCAGGGCTGGGTCGATGAGGTTTACACCGACCTTGGCCTGCTTATTGAAAGAATGCAGAAGGCCAGGGCAGGCAGGGAAGCTGTTTCCCTTGCATACCAGGGGAACATCGTTGACCTCTGGGAGAAACTCGTGGAGAAAAATATCCCGGTCGAAATGGGGTCCGACCAAACCTCCCTGCATAATCCCTGGGCCGGGGGCTATTATCCTGCCGGCCTCAGCCTTGAAGAATCGAATAAGATGATGGTCAAGGATCCTCCGAAGTTCAGGGAGGAAGTACAGAAATCCCTGCGCCGCCAGGTTGCAGCCATCAATAAAATGTCGGCAAATGGGATGTATTTCTGGGATTATGGCAACGCCTTCCTCCTGGAAGCCGGACGTGCAGGCGCCGATGTCATGAAGGAGGACGGAACATTTATCTATCCTTCCTATGTGCAGGATATCATGGGACCTTTATTCTTTGATTATGGTTTCGGGCCGTTCAGGTGGGTGTGCACTTCGGGAGACCCGAAAGATCTCGAAATCACCGATAAGATTGCCGGGGATGTGATGGAAGAGATCGCATCCTCCGCCCCGGGGGAGATTAAAATGCAGATGGCTGATAACATCCACTGGATACGTGAGGCAGGTAAAAACAAAATGGTCGTGGGATCCCAGGCCAGGATATTGTATGCCGACTGCGTTGGACGGACACGCATTGCGGCAGCTTTCAACGAGGCTATCCGCAAGGGAGAAATCTCAGCGCCGGTGGTCCTTGGAAGGGACCATCATGATGTTTCAGGGACCGATTCGCCTTTCCGCGAAACATCGAATATTTATGACGGTTCTGCCTTTACCGCAGATATGGCTGTACAGAATGTGATTGGTGACAGCTTCCGGGGGGCAACCTGGGTTTCCCTGCATAACGGGGGAGGGGTAGGCTGGGGCGAGGTCATCAACGGAGGGTTTGGAATGGTACTGGACGGCTCTGCCGATGCAGACCGCCGCCTGCGTTTAATGCTTCACTGGGACGTCAATAACGGGATCTCCCGCAGGGCATGGGCCCGTAATGATGAAGCCGTCTTTGCCATTAAACGTGCAATGGAAGACAACCCTGCCTTACAGGTCACTTTACCGAATAATGTTGAAGATTCCCTTTTAAAGGACTTGTTCTGATCAAGGCTGTTTCTGCCTTTTCTTTTTCATCAGCTTTTCTATCTCAGAGACTTCTTTAGGTATCTCGCGTGAAAGCACCTCGTGGCCATCAGCAGTCACAAGAATATCATCCTCAATACGTACGCCGAATCCCCTGCGCATGACAGGCTGTATCGTATCGTTTACCGGGACGTAAATACCCGGTTCCACCGTGATGACCATTCCCGGCCTCAGGGTGTCTCCCGAAGAAACATCATGAACGACCAGCCCGAGGGGATGGGTCACCCCGTGAAGAATATAATTTCCGTAACCTGCATTACGGGTGAGTTGTCCTGTCTTTACGTCGAGATCGCCCATAGTGATCCCGGGTTTTACCATGCCGATCACTGCTTTCTGAATATCCAGAACAGCCTGGTAAATGATCTTCTGATCATCGGTGAATTTGCCTGATACCGGGATGGTCCTGCTGATATCTGCACAATAAGCCCCGTACCTTGCACCAACATCCATTACAACGATATCGCCCTTGTTCATGATGCAGTTGTTTTTATCATAATGAGGGATGAGGCTGTTGGTTCCCGAACCGATTATCGAGGCGAAAGCCATGCTTTCTGCCCCCCGGCGTGTTGCTTCATATTCAATGATGGCCTGGAGTTCATATTCGTACATTCCCGGCCTGCACCGGCTCAACACCGAAAGAATGCCTTCGCGGGTGATACTTATTGCTCTTCTCAACAGCTCTGTCTCCTGCTTTGTCTTCACCTGCCTCAGGGAGGCAAACAGTTTCTGGGCGGGTTTAAGCTTTACTCCGGGATGCCCCTGTTCGAAAGCTTTTTTCATCTCCCTCTCGGTTATCACGACCTTACCATTTATCCAGTCATTATAAAGCTTGGGGACCGGCGAATAATAAAGGGTTTTCAGTTTCCTTGTCACCCCTGCTATTACGGGTTCAAAAAATTTATCATTGAGAATGGTATCAGTCTCCGACAGGATCACAGGAAGATCCAGTTGGTATGCGTAGGTAAAAATCATTACAGTTTTATTACGGCTGCCGAGCTGGTATCCTGCCGGGCAGAAGATCACCTTGTACCCTGGTTCGTCAATTCCTGTAAGGTATAGGAAATCAGGGCCCTGGCGGTAAGGATCGATGTCGATGTCATTATCGGCATCCGCTGCTTTCATTACCAGGGCCGATGTTGAATCCATCAGGCTGAGCAGGTCCTTCCGGTGAGCCAGCACCTCTGAGGGTATTCTGCCGGCTTTCTCACAATCCTGGCTCTGCAGGGAGAAGGATATCCACCAGAAAATGAAAACAGGAAAAAGGTAACGCATTTATTCCGACAGTATTTTACTTGAGGTAACTCTCTGTGACATAGGAATGGTCATCTGCTGCTGCCCGGTCAATGCCAGGGTCATTTCAATGGCTGTTATGGTCCCATCTTCGATTAACAGGCCGGATGCAGCATCAAACCAGAAGGAGCCAGAGGTTTCCCCGGTTCCTTCCATGGCGATATCCATGCCCATCTGCTTCATCGTACCATTAACTTCGAAGGTACCTTTAAAGTTGATCTTCATACAGTCGTGAGTCCCTTTCTTTTCTTTTCCTGAAAGTATGTATTCAATGTTCTTTTTATAGACCACCAGTCCTTCATCTGAATGAGTGGTGTCGCTTGTTATTCCGGACCATTTTTCACCAATTCCGACAGGCTGTTCGGGCAACCTCGGAAAACTTGTATTGGCAAACATATTGAGTGAAGGGGAAGCCTTTGCATTTTTGGCTGTATCTGCACGGGTTTCCTTTGTGACCCTGCCGGTCTTTGACATTTCCGCCCGAATCTTTTTACCCTGCATATTTTTCATGTCCATCGTGGTATCCCTTCCCATTCCTTTCATTTTCAATTTGGCATCATCGTACTTGTATATAAGGCTCATCGATCCGTCAGGATTTACATCTAAGATATCATATATGATCGTTGAGTTTTCATCAGCGTTCATCTTCATCTCCTGTCCGCCCATCTCCTGGGTGGTCTCGATCTTGTTATCCTGCTTGAACCTGTATGTTTTCCCTTTTTCCATTTTGTAGCTCAGGCTGAATTTTTCCTGGGCCTTGGCCTGAAAATTGATCATGGCAAAAACAATTGCGGTGATCATCAATATCATTTTATTTTTCATTTTTTTATTTTAATTAATCTTTGAAACATCTTGTTTAATTATTCACTAAGGGGTGCATCACCGGTAAGAGGGATGATGCTGTAACGTATGGTTTCATTCGATATTTTTCCTGCCGTGTAAAACACAAGCCTCGACACACGGGCCGCTTTGCTGTAATCTGATTTATCGGGATTGTCGCTCACCTGGTGGTAATCCTTATGCAATCCTGTGAAGAAAAATACAAACGGAACATTATGCTTGTAAAAATAGTAATGATCGCTTCCTCCGAGATACTCGCTTTCTTTGACCACCAGTTTGAATTTTGTTTTTTTATTCTCCTTCCGGATGATGTTCGTGAGGTCGGGACTCTGCTGGGCACCTTCAAGGTATAATGAATCCGGGTTGTTCCTGCTGATCATATCGAGGTTTAGCATCGCCACGGTGGAAGCCAGGGGGTGCAGGGGATGGGTGGTATAATATTTTGACCCGAACAACCCCTTTTCTTCACCTGCAAACAAGATGAACATCATGCTGCGTTTCGGCTTTTCCTTAAGCCTGCTGAAAGCATATGCCACCGACATAACGCCGGAAGTTCCCGAGGCGTTGTCATCAGCCCCGTTGAAGATGTAGTCTTCGCCTTCCTTATGGTCCTTTTTGAACCCGACATGATCGTAATGTGCACCAATGATCACGAGTTGTTTGCTGAACACCGGGTCAGAACCGGGGATATATCCTACAACATTCCTGACCTTGTAAACCGTGGTAAGGATATTGGCATGCATGCTGACTTTTATTCCCGGCAATTCATAGGAAGCGAAGGACAGGTCTTTATCTATCCTTTCTTCGAGCCGCTTTAATGCTTCCACGCTCCCGAAAAGCAGTTTCACAACTTCCTCCCCGATATGCATGGAGGGGATCTGGTCTTCACTGTCGCTGCATAAATGCAAGGGGGCTGCATCCTTAGGAATTATTTTCGATAAGGAAGCCCAGGGTGAGCCTCTTGCCTTCAAGGAACTGAACTGCAGGGGCCCGTTGACAACCAGCATGCCGGCTGCGCCATGCTTTATGGCATTCTTCAGTTTCTCTTGCAGGGCAACATACTTTGTTTCCTCCCTGCCAAGAAAAACTGAGGTGGAATCATCCTTCTGGGGTTCGTTTCTGAAAACGACAACAATTTTACCTTTTACGTCAATCCCTTTATAATCATCATAATTATATTCGGGGGCGGTGATGCCATATCCTGCAAATACCACGGGTGCAGTCACCTTTGCTGCTGAGGAGAAGTCATAAGGCACATAATCCGATTTGATGCTGAGCTGAAAACCTGCGCCATTCAAAAACACAGTAAGTTCATTGGTATCGCCAAGCTGATCCTGGCAAACAGGTACCTCCTGGAAATAACTGCCGTTCATGGGCTGGATACCCCATTCCTTGAAATTCCTGGCAATGTATGCCGCCGCACTGTCGAGTTGGGGACTTGGAGTGTTCCTGCCTTTCATGGAATCGGAAGCAAGGTAGTTGATCTGCTTTGAAAGGAAGTCGGGCGTAATGAGCTTTTTGCCGTTCCCCGCTGTGAACTGGGCATGAGACGCACCGGCGATGGCAAGGAAAAGAATTACGAAAATGCAAATACCTGTTGCTGCATGCTTTTTCATCAGTACTTTATTAGGAAAACTGAACTGAAAACATCTGTAATTTCTGAGTATGCAAACGTAATGCAAATTAGTAAATCGGACAAATTTCTCTGAATAATTGCGAAAAGTCTTATCGGAATTATATGAATATTTGACTTTACCCTTAAATTATCCTAACTTTACTGCCATAAAATAAGCATATCATGCGAAAATTTTCATTTCTCCTGATTACTTTAGCAATTGTTACATTGTATTCCTGTAAACATGAAATCATTGTGAAGTACCCTTTGGCAAAGAAAGTCGATACAGTCGATAACTATTTTGGCACCAAAGTACCAGACCCTTACCGTTGGCTTGAAAACGATACTTCGGCCGCAACAGCCTCATGGGTTAAGGAAGAGAATGAGGTGACATCAGCCTACCTTGCAAAAATACCCTTCAGGGAACAGATCCGGGAGAAGCTTACAAAAATGTGGAATTATCCCAGGTTTGGAGTTCCCTTTAAGGAAGGTCCGTATTATTTCTATTTTAAAAATGACGGCTTACAGAATCAGTCGGTAATGTACTACAAAACAGGAATCGGCGGGGAATCAAAAGTATTGCTTGATCCTAATAAACTTTCGGCCGATGGGACTACAGCCCTTGCGGGAACTGCGGTTTCGCACGACGGAAAATATATGGCGTACAGCCTTGCCCGGAGCGGATCGGACTGGAACGAGATCCATGTGATGGAAATTGCCAGCGGCAGGCAGCTTCCCGACACGGTGCAGTGGGTGAAATTTTCAGGAATGTCATGGAAAGGCGATGGGTTTTATTATAGCCGGTTTGATGAACTTTCAAAAGGCTCGGAACTTTCGAAGCAGAATGAAAACCATAAAGTTTACTTCCATACTGTCGGGACAAAACAGAAAGCCGACAAGCTTATTTATCAGAACCCGAAATATCCTCTGAGGAATTACGGGGCATTTGCAACAGAAGATGAAAGATTTCTTATCCTTTCTGAATCTGAATCCACCAGCGGCAATGCATTATATTACAGGGACCTGGGTAAAAAGGAAGTCCCGTTTAAGCTTTTAACTCAAGGTTTTAATTATGAATATTCCGTGGTTGATAATATCGGGGACAAACTGCTTGTCATAACCAATTATAAATCTCCAAAGAAGAAACTGGTCCTGATGGACCCTGAAAACCCTTCACCTGAGAACTGGAAAACCATCATTCCTGAAAGGGAGGATGTGCTTCAATCGGTCGAACTTTGCGGAAAAGTCCTGTTGTCGTTATATATGCAGAATGCTGTTTCCAAGGCATATATCTATGACCTTGACGGAAAATTCCTGCATGAAATTAACCTCCCCGGGCTCGGCACGCTTTCAGGCTTTAACAGCAAAAAAGGGGATAACCTGGCTTTCTTTGGATACACCTCTTTTACCTTCCCGCTTACGGTGTATAAATATGATGTGGAGAAGAATACCTCGGAAGTTTACATTCGTCCTGAAACGGGTATAAATCCTGATGATTTTGAAGTAAGGCAGGTGACGTTCAACAGCAAGGACGGCACTGTTATACGCATGTTCATTGTTCACCGGAAAGGGATTGAGATGAATGGTAATAATCCTACCTTACTTTATGGCTATGGAGGTTTTAATATCAGCCTCACCCCGGGCTTCAGCATAAGCAGGCTGTTGTTCCTTCAAAGCGGGGGCGTTTATGCAGTTCCAAACCTCCGCGGTGGAGGGGAATATGGAGAGGAATGGCACAGGGCCGGGATAAAAGAGAAAAAGCAGAATGTATTTGATGATTTTATTGCTGCGGCAGAATACCTGATCAATGAAAAATTCACAAGTCCGGGGAAACTGGCAGTCATGGGAGGATCAAACGGGGGGCTCCTGATCGGAGCCATGATGACCCAAAGGCCCGACCTGATGAAAGTGGCAATACCCCAGGTTGGTGTAATGGACATGCTGAGGTACCAGAAATTCACTATTGGCCATGCCTGGGCCAGCGATTATGGTACAAGCGATACTAAAGAAGGGTTCGATTATCTTTTCAAATATTCCCCTCTGCATAATATCAGGGAAAATGTAAACTACCCTGCAACTCTGGCGTTTACTGCCGATCATGATGACAGGGTCGTTCCGGCACATTCCTTTAAATTCATGGCGACCTTGCAGGAGAAGTACAAAGGGCCCAACCCGGTACTGATCCGCATTGACACAAAAGCAGGTCATGGCGCAGGTAAACCAACCTCCAAAGCTATTGATGAAACAACAGACCTCTGGTCATTCATTTTTTATCAGCTGAAAGTGAAGCCCTGAGGAGTTATTTTCAATATCCTGAATTTTTTTTAATTTTTTTTTCCTTCCGCACAACGGTTTCGGATTTCAACCTGTCATTACTATAACAACAGGTAGTCTGGCCTCGTCCTGTTGAATTTTTTTTCAAAAAATGTATCACTTTTTCAAAATCCCCGGATAAAGGGGAAGCTCAATTCGTATGAATCTGCCGTATACAAATGAATGGCTTATTAAGGGACTGATGGAAGGCCGAGAGCCCTGCATAAAATTTATCTACAGGGAGTATTTCCCGATGATAATGTCCATCGTAGGCTGCCAGCACGGGAACATGGAAGATGCGGAGGACATTTTCCACGATGGACTGATAATCATCTTCAACCGGCTGAAAAACAAGAGGTTTAATCTTAACTGCAGTTTGAAGACTTACCTTTTCTCAGTATGCAAGAATCTTTGGAGAAGAAGGCTTGAAAGGAAATACAGGCTGCTTTATGCCACTGATTCTTATGTGTATGAAGATGCAGGCTCTTATCAGCAGGAAGCAGAAGAGGAGGAGAAAGTCGAAAAATTCAGGCTTTATAAGAAGCACCTTAACGAGATGCCTGAATTCTGCAGGGTATTGCTCACATTATACATCAGCAAGACACCCTTGCATGATATTGCAAGGATCATGAATTATAAGGATGCTGAATATGTCAAGGCAAGAAAGTATTACTGTAAAAATTTACTGCGGAAGAAAATTCTTAATGACCCCGAATGCAAACAATTTATGAATTATGAGTGATTTTCTGACACAAAGCCACTGGATAGGGAAATTTACGGATAAAGAACTCAGCCCGGAAGAGGAGAGCAGGCTGCTGGCCCAAGCCTCGCATAACCCCCTGCTGAGGAATGAACTCAGGCTGGACGAGGATATTAACGAGTTATTTGACGACTGTGACCGTATCCGGTTGTCGGATACTATCAGGTCAGCCATCCACCATGAAAAGTCAAGAGTCATACTGCCCCTGTACCTGAAAATTGCAGCTTCTTTGATAATCCTGATCACGATGACCGCCCTTGCCGGGCTTCTGGTCAACTATTCCAGGCAGAATCCCGGGCAGTCCTTAATTGATAATAATCCTTTACTGAAACCTGAAACCAGGGGGCTTTTCGGTTTCCTGCAGGGATTCAGGATGCAGGATATGCCTGCCACTCCCGCAAGGCGGAGGGCACTTGCCATGAACAGTAAAAGCTTTAATTCATATTCCCGCCGGCCTGAGTATGAATTTCTCATCGGCACCGCTACAAGGGATGTTACGGTATTTGTGATAACACCGTTGCCGAGGATAAGATGCAAGTCCGACAGCCAGCTGCAATTCAGTTGGAGATGGGTTTCGGAGGTTGTGCCGGTTAGCCTTGAAATCATTGATAACAGGGGGCGTCTCATGTTGACCGCATCACAGATGATGGACATGAGCTATGTCCTTAATACCAGGCAATGGCCGAGAGGCTTGTACTACTATAAAATTATTGCAGCTGATGAGCTTGTTACAATAGGGAGTATTTCAATTTACTGACAGATTATGGATCCCAGGATAATAACTTGTTTGGTTTTACTGACCCTGGTCATCCCCAGGTTTTTAAGCACAGCCCGGGCGCAGATTCATGACATCAACAGCCTGATTTCGGGAATTGCGTCACCTCAGAGGAATATTAACAGGGAGCAGTCTGCCACTGAAGGTCCCGGAGATGTCATCAGCCTGACGGAAAAGTGCGGAGGTGTGGGATTCTCAGATTCGGCAGTGGGTTGCACGGCCTTTTCTTCATACGAAACCAATGGCTTAAATTCAGCAATGCTTCTGATGATCCAGGATTTGCTTGGCCCAAAAGAAGTGCTGCTGGAGTATTTTCCATCCGATACGATGATCTCGATCTCAGCGACCACAAGGGAATCGGCAGTGATCTGCACCTCGAGGATATATCCGGGTTTGTGGGAAACAGTCAGCTTGTTCCTAAGAAGGCTGAGACTGGCTGACTTTGGTGATTTCAGCAAGCAATCTGAAGACCTGAGTGACGTCTTACTGGGCCCGGTCTCAATGGTACTCAAAGGCAAGTCAAGAGTTGTAATTATAGCTCATGATGCTCTGGATGGACTTCCTTTCGAGGCCCTAATGTATCCTGTTAACGGTTCGTTATCAGCCTATTGCAGGCCCAGGTATTTAATCGAAGGCAGGGAAATTGTGTATAATAATTCGGTCACACAATGGCTGACTTCCAGGTTACGTAACAGGTTACGTAACAGCGGGGCGTCCCTTGATCATCAGCTGGCTTTTGTTGGTTTTTCGCCTGGTTTCAGGTTTCACGAATGCGTTCAGGTGCTTGACCAGGCCGATCATGAGCTCAGCGCTATCGGAAAGATGTTCAGGGAAAAGGGGAAGTTCCCCGTCATTTTAAAAAATGAAAATTCAAATGAAAATAATTTCAAATCCATTGCACGTTTTACCCGTATCCTTCACCTCGCCACCCATACTGTAAACAGTGAAGGGTGTCCCGGGATGACTGGCTTGTTGTTTCATGAATTCGGATCGCGTACTATCGGTAACACGACTGACGACGGACTGCTTGCTTTACAGGAGATCTGTGAACTACAGATCCCTGCTGACCTTATTGTGCTGAATGCCTGTGCTTCGGCAAACATCGGCGGCAGGATTGGCATGAACTGGTTCTCATTTGCCGATTGTTTCATGAAAGCCGGTGCAGGAAATGTGCTCTGCACCCGCTGGAATGTCACTGACCGCCTTGCTGAGAGGTTCATGGTCGAATTCTACAGGCTCTACCTTTCGGGAATGTCGTTCAGCAAGGCGCTTCAGCAGGTCAAGATCAGGATGATCACTGAACAGTCCCTTTCCCTGCCCGTAAACTGGGCTGCATATGTCCTGTTAGGCGATTGAATGCGTCAACGGGCGGCAATGGTTTCTATTTCTATCAGCGATCCCAAGGGAAGTCCTGATACCGAATAAGCTGCCCGGGCAGGAGGTTCCTGCGGAAAATAGGTTCCGTAAATAGAATTGACGGTAGCATAATTGGCCATGTCGCTAAGCAGGCAAACCGTTTTAACGACGTCTTTATAAGAGTAACCTGCTGCTTCAAGGATAGCTCCTATGTTTTTCATGACCTGCCGGGTCTGTTCTTCTATTCCTCCCTCAACGAGTGTGCCGGTTGAAGGATCAATCGCGATCTGCCCGGAGATAAACAACATTCCGTTGGCCTCCACCGCCTGGCTGTATGTTGCAATCGCCTTTGGTGCATTTGGTGTTGAAATAATCCGTTTCATCTTGAATTTATATTTCGTTGCTGGTAAATTTTAAATTGTTTTTCGCTACCTCGCTACCTCGCTACTTCGCTACCTAATTCGTATAGTCCCTGAAATCTTTCTTTTTATTCAGTTTCATATCCTGGAACATGGAAGCTTTGATATTAATTGAAAAATTCCAGCTTTGCTGCCCGCCTTTGGGAATCCATCCGAAACTCATCTCCCAGCAATGCAGATCACGGTATACCTGGATAGAGGTATATGACAGGTCTCCATGCGTGAAGTCCCAGCCGGTGGTCAGAGTCACCTTCCATTTCGGGGTGAGATTGACCTGACCGCTGAAACCGAGGGTTTGCGTGATCTGGTCGGTATTATGTTTTGCAGTGGTATTGAAGTTGTTGGAGTAATTGAAGTTATATGAAACATTAAAGCTCCAGGGAATGTCGAAATCGACATAATAATCGTAATCGGGGATCGCATCAATTTTCGCCTGTGTTGTGGCGGTAGTAGCCGTCGTAGTTGAGCTGGGCGAAGTTGTAGTCGCAGTCTTCTTCTTCTTCAGCTTGTCGGATGAAAGGCTGTAATTGAAACCGACAACTACGCTGGAGTTGTCAAATTTCAGCAGCTGGTTGTAAGCTTTCAGAGTAGTTTCATTGATACGCCTGCCCAGGGAATCATGAGCATACATATCCCATTTGGCGCCATACTGAACAGTAAGGCCTTTGATGATAGTGCTGCGGGCCGACAGCTGCAGGGGTGACCAGTTAAGGGAATCCTTTGCAATGTCGTAAGAGATCTGAATCGTCAGGTCATCGATCAAAGGTATCTTTTTAGTGCCTGTCACCGTATCCTTCTTGTTCCTGATTTTCATTTCCAGGTTATTGCTCAGACCGAAACTCACAACACCTGCCTTATACTGGTTGGGCGAACCATAAATGCCCTGCTCGAATATGGAATATTTCTGCGGATTTATCTTGTTGGTATCGTTCTCGATATACCTGTAATACCCAAGCTGGGATCCTGAAAAATCGGGGGCAAAAGAAAAAGCAACAGTCGGAGTCATCATATGCCGTATCGCAATAATGGGTCCCTTCTTGAACTGGTACATGCCGTAAACCCTGGTATTGATAGACGATGAAAAATTCCCGTCGATGGCGTTTGCAAAGCCACTGACCTGCCTTGTTTTATATCCCGGTTTGATGGTGTCGCCGGGCGCGACTATGATTGGTTCGCTCTGGTAATATTTCCTGATGGTTTTAAAATACATCCTGTCAACAATGTTGATGGAGTTGGTCCAGGTAAGGAATTTCAGCACACGGATTGATGCGCTGAGGGGGATCGTATGCCTTATCCCGTTCTGCAGACTGTCGATCCAGTTACCTTTGAACAACAGGGAATCCTTGGTGTTATAGGAGTTTTGAATATCAAGATTGTATTTAAAACTGATGTTTTCATACCATTTCAGGTTGCCGACAGGATTTTTCCTTCTGAAAGGATATAACTGGTTAACCGATAAGGCAACCTGGGGCAGGATAATGCTTATGCTTTTCGACAACGTGTTCTGGCTATGGTTGAAGTTGAGGTTCAGGTAGACTTTCCCTCCAAAATTCGTGGCATAATTGACACTGGAAGTGAAGGTGTTTGAAAGATAATTCTGGGCGCTCGAACTCAGGTTATACTGGTTGTAAGTATTACTTACAATATTGACGTTGGCGCTGAACGTTGACTTCGGCCTGGCTTTTGGGTCCTGGCTGTGGGACCAGTGAAATTCAAAATCCTTTTTAATCTGGAAAGTAGGGTCGTTTTCAGATCCAATCCTGTTCAGTGCATAACCAAACCTCACTGATCCGTTATACTTATAGCGTTTCGAATACCTGAATGATGGCCTTACAGCCCAGCTTCCATGCGTATAAATGTCACCCACCACCGTGAGGTCCATGTACTGGTTCATAGCCCAGTAGTAACCCAGGTTCTGAAAATAGAAGCCCCTGGTGTCGGATTCACCATAAGTTGGCAGAATGAGGCCCGAGCGTCGTCCGCTACGGCTTGGGAAATAGCCGAATGGAATGATAACAGGTGTTGAAACCCCTGCAATTTCAAGGAATGCGGGTCCTGTGATCACCCGTTTTCCCGGAATAACCTTTGCTTTCCCAAAATGGAATGCGTAATGAGGATCTTCGGGACGGTCACAGGTGGTATAAGCCCCGCTCTTCACATAGGTGACGTCATTTTCCATCTTCTTCACTACGGTACCGTGCAGATATCCTTCGTCCTGCTTCGTAAATACGGTTTTAATATAACCCTGTTTCGTAGTGTAGTTATACCGCATCTCTTTTGATTTAAAGGATAAACTGCCCTGTGCGAAGTCAGGAATGCCCTGGTCCTTGCCAGTGGAGTCCGGGACACCTTTTGCATACACCTCGTTTTTCGTAAAATCAATAGTGAGATAAGCCGATTTCATGGTGATATCCTCATACTTCACATCAGCATCCTTGTACATGAAGACTTTCTGGTTGCCTATCTCGAGCCTAACCGAATCCGTAGCTTTGAATTCAACTTTGGATTTCAGGGCAATAGCCGGGGGTTTTACTTTCACAAGGGTGTCGTGCCTGAGCGTGTCGTTTTTTCCGATCAGTGAGTCGGAGCTTTTTATGATGATCTGTTTTAGTGAATCCTTGTTTAGCCTGATGGCGGCAGGTCTTACTTTAACAGTATCCCGGATGGCAGGACAGGTGGCATACATATTGAACCCCGTAAATATGAAAAGGAGCAAGAAGGTAGTCCTTGTTAATAATTTGGTTAACAACTTCTCTTCCGTATTCTGAGGTTTATAATATATCTTTGTTTTGAAAACAGACTGGATTAATGACTTGAAAATCCTTGTTTTTCGGAGTTCAAAACTAATCAAAATAGTTAGATTTATTGAACTTTTTATGAATCTTTAACAATAAAACAAAGGTTTTCAAACTGTTACCTGATTTGGTCTGAGTTCTGCCCCAACATGCAAAAAAGAAAGATTCATTTACCTGCCTGCCTCCTGTTATGCTCCCTGTTTTTATTTTCTTTTACCGGTAATGTTGATGCTCAGAAGAAAGTTTCAATAAAAAGGGTTGTTATTGATGCAGGTCATGGCGGACAGGATCCGGGAACCATAGGGCGTCGTGCCAAGGAGAAAAACGTAGCCCTTGCCATTGCCCTCAAACTCGGCAATATGATCCAGAAAAACTGTAAAGATGTCAAGGTTATTTTTACACGCGACAGGGACGTCTTTGTTGAACTGAACCGCAGGGCCCAGTTTGCCAATGACATGAAAGCAGACCTTTTCATATCAGTCCATTGTAACGCGAACAATGACCATTCCCTGAAAGGAGCTGAAACTTATGTGATGGGTCTTCACAGAACCAAGGCTAATCTTGAAATAGCAAAAACTGAGAATGCTTCCATCCTGATGGAATCGGATTATTCAAACCATTACGATGGGTTTAACCCGAACTCTGATGAATCCTATATTACCTTTTCAATGTTCCAGGATGCTTATCTTGAGCAAAGTATGGAATTTGCTGCAGAGGTTCAGAAACAATTCGAGGAGAAAGTTGGCATGAACGACCGGGGAGTAAGGCAGGCCGGTTTCCTGGTTCTCTATAAAACCACCATGCCGAGTGTTCTGGTAGAAACTGGATACCTGAGCAACCCTTCCGAAGAAACGTTCATGGTCACCGATAAAGGTCAGGAATATATAGCTTCGGCAATCTACAGGGCTTTCAAAACATTCAAGCAAAATGTTGAAAATCCTGAAATGGCTGTAAATCAGCAGTACCAGAAATCGTATATACCTAAGCCCGAGACCACGCAACAGAAAAAAACGGTTCCTGATTCTTCCCCTGCCGTATCTTATAAGCAAGCTGTGAAAAATGAAAAAACACGGATCAGTCCCCAGCCTCCCGCAGTGAAGCCTTCGTCCCCGGGGTCAATCTCTATTAGGGTGCAGGTCACATCCATGTCAAAGGAAGTGGAAACAACTTCTCCTCTCTTTGCCGGCCTTTCGGGGGTCAGGATGTATAAGCATAACGGGATGTTCAAATATACGGTGGGCGACGAAACCACTGTGGCGGGAGCAGAGAGAGTTCTTAATCAAGTGAAAGCCAAAGGCTTCAAGGATGCCTTCATTGTTTTCTTTAAGAATGATGAAAGAATTACAAAGGAGGAAGCCCTTGCATCACCGGGAGTAAAATAATTGAAGAATATTTTAGTTTTATCTTTGTAAAAAAATATGGCAATAAAATATAAACGGGAGATCAGGATAGGTATCGTCTTTATCATTGCCACGGTCGTTCTGATCTGGGGGCTGATGTACCTTAAAGGGCTTGAAATATTTACTTCAAGCAGAACATTTTATGCCGTTTATGACAATGTGGATGGCCTTCAGGTTTCAAACCCTGTCACCATTAACGGCTTACAGATCGGCCAGGTGAATGTTCTGTCATTTGACAAACGCCATAACGGAAAAATCATCTGTGAACTTTATATAAAAAGCGATTTTCCAATAACGAAAAATTCGGTTGCACGAATTCGAAGTTCGAGCCTCCTCGGGTCGAAAGAAGTGGCCATAATACTTGGCAGTTCAACAGAAAAAATAAAAAGTGGCGACACCCTGAAAACCGAAATTGAAGCCTCACTGGGATCTGAAGTCAACAAGCAGCTCCTTCCCCTTAAAGTTAAAGCAGAAAATCTTATCAGTTCAATCGATTCTGTTGCAACCATTGTTCAACTGGTGCTTAACAGGAACACAAGGGAGAACCTTGTTCAGGCCATCGACCATGTTAAGAATGCGTTAGCCAATATTGCCCATGCCACTAATAGCCTTGACACCCTGGTTTCAAACCAGAAGAACAATATTGCAGGCATTATTGTCAATGTCGAATCGATCAGCAGGAATCTCAAGCAGAACAATGATAAGATAACCAATATTATCAATAATCTTTCGGATGTGAGCGATTCGCTTGCAAAGGCCAGGATACCTGCAACGATCATGCAGGTTAACACCGCGGTTAAAAGCCTTAATACAACTCTTGAAAAGATCAATAAAGGGGAAGGATCGCTTGGACTGCTGGTAAATGATCAGAAATTGTATATAGATCTTGAAAATGCCGCACGCAACCTCAACCTGCTGATAGAGGATCTCAAAGCCAATCCCAAGAAGTACCTGAAGATCTCTGTGTTCTGAAGAAGAAGCGAGGTAGCGAGGTAGCGAGGTAGCGAAATTGTTGTGAGCGAAGCATTTTACAAAAGCGGCCTCAGGTGCAAGGAGCGACTTTATCTGGTTGGAGTAAGTTAATTAGTTTGCAGGAGCGACGAAGCAACGTCAGCGGCGTTGTAAAGATGCGAGCGTTTCGCTACCTCGCTACCTCGCTACCTCGCTATTTAACATGTTACCAGATAAATATGTCGCTGCGTTTTTTCGGCCGGCGGTCATTGACCCATTTGAAATTCTTCAGGATCAGGTCATAAGGGCTTACGTCCTTTTCGGGAAAGATAGTGCCGTTGGTGGTGCCGAGATAAGTGATGCTTTTTACCTGTTTGTTTTCGATGAAGATCAGCATATCGCTGGAGTAAGCTTTCTGAATTCCAATAAGTACCCTTTTATCATCCCTTGCCCAGTAAACAGTTTCGGCATTCCCCAGCACCTTGATCTTGTACAGCTCATTTTTCTTGAAATATCCCGCCATATTCCTGCCTTTTATCTGGTTGTATTTCCCTGTATCATCCTGGGAAATAAGAAAAGCCGAATTATACAAGGCCATTGTATCGGCAGTCCCGTTTTTGATGACCATCCTGATTGAATCTCCAGTAAGCTGGTTTTTTTCCGACCATATAACAGGATCATGATACATCATCATACAAGAGTCACTGCTTTTCCAAACAAGTGAATCACACATCCCCTGGAGATCGGGCCTGAAAAATTTGACTTTGTAATAGCAAAATAAAGTCCTGATATTCTGGTTCGAATCAAACCTTGCTATTACGCTGTCGGAATGCATATGCAATGAACTCTTCTTATCGATGATAATGGCAACCGCGCTGTCGGTCATGAAGGCATACCCGGTTTTACGGTGAATCTCCCCGTAATTCCCTGTAAGCATCATGTTCTGAATAGAATCGAACAGGACGGCATGCCTGAAAACCTGCCCGAACCCCAATTTTTTTTCATAATACATGCTGTCGCCTGTAAGGTACTGGGCTTCATGAAAGATCTTGGCCCTTTCTTTAAAACTGGCAATGTCGGTACGGGTATTATACCAGCCGTTCTCAGTATAAATGGAATCCTGCTTATCCTTGCTGACGATATGCGAAGGTCCTAAGAAATAAGCTGTTGAGGTCACTGTATTATACTTCAGGGTATCCGATTTCATGGTGTGATCAGGGTTCAGCAGCAGTACCTTCTCCCTGAAAAAGAATTCTTTTTTATCAGTGTAATAATACCCGTGTTTGCTGACCAGAATATTTTTATCATTCACAAGCTTCCCCCAGTAATCGTATCTTGCGATCTGGGTCCTCCGGTCATAGATGAGGGTATCGGTTGTAAGGATGGTCTGGTTGTCGACAAGTTTAACATTGCTCCAGACCCTCGCTTCCTTGCTGTTACCGTTATAGGTAAGTGAATCCCCGTAAAGGTTGAGGGTGTCGCTGTTGTGAATATGGACGTTTCCGTAAGCATAAACCGTATTGGTGGCCTCGTTGAGATATGCGCTATCGCAGTACATCAGGGCGGAATCATGCCTTAGGATCACATTCCCGATAATTCTCTGAACATCAGGCCTTATCCCCTTGTTGTAATCCCAGCGGTCACCTTTCTCAAGCAGGATCTTCGTCGTATCCTGGGCGGAAACCCAGGATGCCATCCACATAAAAAAACACAGGAATAAAAGTGTAAGAAGCCTTGCAGAGACTTTCATCTAAAGGAATTTCTGCAAAGATATTTCATTTCTTCTGAAGATAGCTATTCAGGGCCTCTACATATTTCTCAAAAGCTTCAATACCAGAGGTGGTTATCCGGCAGGTAGTCCTGGGCATTTTGCCACGGAATGATTTTTCCACACTGATGTATCCTGCCTCACGTAACTTTTCAATCTGCACGCTCAGGTTTCCTGCCGTGGAATTTGTCTTCTCTCTGATGAAGACAAAATCGGCTTCCTCCGAACCTATGAGTATTGATATGACAGCCAGGCGGAGCTGTGAATGCAGCAGGGGGTCAAGATCCTTGAACATCTTTCTTCTCCTTCCTGTTTAAAAGATGGCCTGGAACCACAAACCCTGCTACTGCACAGATGAAAAGTACAAACTGCTGGAAAGGATAAACACCCAGATGGTGCATTCCCGCCAGCAGAAAAAATGCGCCGATAAAGCAAATCAAGCCTCCTATCGAAAGAGGTCTGAAACGGTAAGCCTTCCCCGAAACAAAGAGGGCGAAACCGTAAAGGCAAAGAATGAATGGGGTAAGGAGCAGCCATTGGAACCAATAGACAAACTCAAAATGCCGCACCGACATTGAAGCAGGTTTCACCGGGTGGCCTATGAAAACAACCAGCAGTGTGTCGGTAAGCATACCCATAACAACCAGCAGGATAGCAATGGTAAAACCAATCCAAACCTTGTTCATCAGATCTCCAATGTAGGTCCTTACGACATTCTCCCTGCTTATCTTCTTTAACAGATAGAAATGAAAGGGGATACCGGCCGCCGCTAAGAACCACAAATAAAATGCATCATGTTTACTTTCTTCGGGAAGTTTAAAAAACAGTATAGCGGTGGCAAGACTTATTCCTGCTACGATATACCCCCACAGGAGAATAACCCTGGCATTACCTTTCTGAAGGTTGTTTTTGGCATTGCTGATCATCTGTGAGATCAGCTCGAGACTTTGCTTTTCACTGAATGAATTTTCCATGGTTTATAGTTTTATAAATAAATTGCAAATATAAACATGTTTATAACATAAACCAAATAATATTGAAAATATTTTTCATCTTTTCAGTGAAGTTTTTCACAATAATGGCAGCCGGGGACTAACAGTCCGTCAAGAATGCCTAATTTCGCGGCTTCTTTGGAATCTATCCCGACTATAACCATGAAACAAGAAATTGACCCAAAGCGCAACCATGAAGAAACCCGTAATGCCATCGGGTATATCGAGCGTAAAAAAGCAACTCAGGCCGACTATGACCGTATTGGATTCATGTCGGGCCTGGAGGTTCACCAGCAGCTGAATACCAGGCAGAAGCTGTTTTGCCGTTGCCCGGCCGGTGTTTTCCAGAAACCCGATGAATTTGATGCGGAGCTGATCCGCCATATGAGGCCGACCCTCAGCGAACTTGGTGAATATGACGGCACAGCCCTTATGGAGTTCAAGACCCGGAAGGAGATCGTTTATAGGATTTCCAATCATACGGCTTGTACCTATGATGTTGACGACACTCCTCCTTTCCCCCTGAACAGGGAAGCTCTTGACATTGCTATAGAGATTTCGGTGCTCTCAAAACTGAAGATAGTAGGCGAGGTGCATATCACCCGCAAACAGTATCTCGACGGAAGTATTCCTACCGGTTTCCAGAGGACCGCGATCATCGGTGTGGAAGGGGAGATACAGCTTAAGAACAAGAAAGTCAGGCTTATCCAGCTCAGTCTTGAGGAAGACTCCTGCAGGGAAGTGTCCGACATCGGGCATGTAAGGATCTATCGTACCGACCGCCTTGGTGTACCCCTGATCGAAACGGTGACCTATCCTGAATTCCTGAACCCGGATGAGGTGAGGGAGGGTGCTGATTACATCCGTTTTCTCAACAGGAGCACGGGCAAAGTTAAGCAGGGTATAGGTTCCACACGGGCCGATGTCAATGTAAGCTGCCGCGGGGGTACGCGGGTTGAGATAAAAGGGGTGGCACATACTTCATGGATGCCTGAACTGACGCATAATGAAGCATTCAGGCAATGGGCATTACTACGAATCAAAGAGCTCCTGCTAAAAGAAATCCAGGATGTACCTGCCTGGAAGATCAGCTCCAAGATGGTAAGCCTTAAAGAGGTGAAAATCGTGCTGCCTGAAGCTCATAAGAAGAACAAATCAACAAAGATCTGTATAGTAAACCTGCCGAAGTTCAAAGGCATTATGTCGCATTATACCCAACCGGGCCGAATGTTTGCCGATGAGTTCACCGACCGACTGAAAGTCGTTGCCTGCATTGAGAAGCCGAACTTGATCCATTCTGAAATGTTCGAGGATACCCTGGATGAACCCACCTGGACAAAAGTAAAAACCTTGCTTAACAGCAAACCTGAAGATGCACAGATCATTTTCTGGGGACCGGAAGCCGATATTAAAACAGCACTTGAAGTTATAGAAGAACGAGGTAAAATGGCTTTGCTGGGAGTGCCTAACGAAACCCGCAAATCTTTCGAAGACGGAACAACTATCTTTGAAAGGGTGCTTCCCGGCGCCGACCGCATGTATCCCGATACTGACTCCGCTCCAATTCCCCTGGATGATGAAGTGATAGACAATCACAGGAAACGCGTGCCCCCGGATATCTGCGAACGTTATAAACAGCTGTCGGATTGGGGTGTTCCAAGGGATACCTATACTTTCATCCTGAAGTACAACCTGGTTCCCCTGATAGAAAAATGTTCATCGGAACTCGGGATCTCTCCCAGGTTCATCGGAACCCTGATAGGGCACAGGCTTAAACATCTTCACGGGAAAAACCCTGCTCTGCCTTTGTTCCGCAACGACATGATCTTTTCGCTTCTGAAATACATCAGACAGCGCGGGCTTGACCTGGCCATTACTCCGAGGATGCTGAAGGTACTTTATGATCATCCTAAAATGGATTACGATTCCATCCTCGTTACCTTGAATTACAAGGAAACAAATAGGGAGGAGATACTGGGCAAGCTTCCTTTCCTTATTAAAAAATACAAAGAGACCAGGATCTCCGACGATGACGCAGCCGGTCACCGCTGGATCATGGGAAACCTTTATAAAATCGCTATCGGCAACATCTCGTTAAGTGAACTGAACGATCATATCAAACTATAGTTTCGCTACCTCGCTTCTCGCTACCTCGCTACCTATCCATATGAAAAACAAACAATCACAGAACCATCTATTATGAGCGAAGATATTTTCCAGGGTTATAAAGGACGCGCACTCGCAGTCATGCAGAAATTCAACGCAAGGGTATGGGCCAAAGTCAAAGTTGATACCACCCGTGGAGTTTTCGAAGGAACGATCCTGCCAAGGGCTGAGAACACCGACGACAAGCACCTGGTCATGAAATTTTTTACAGGTTACAACATAGGTGTTGACATCGATACCATTACCGACATTACAGAACTGGGTTACAAAAAAGCGGTTTACAAGATCCCCGAAAAGGAATTCCCTTATTCAGAGGGAAAGCCCAATGTAAAACTCCTGGGAACGGGAGGCACCATTGCTTCAAGGCTTGATTATCGCACAGGAGCAGTGATCCCTGCATTCTCCCCCGGGGAATTGTATGGAGCCGTACCAGAACTGGCAGATATCTGCAACCTGACCACCGATAAGATATTTGCAGTGTTCAGCGAAAACATGGGCCCCGAGCAGTACAAGAAACTCGCTATCGCAATAGGCGAGGAAATTGAAAAAGGTGTACAGGGAATCATCATAGGTCACGGCACCGACACCATGCACTATACCTCTGCCGCACTTACCTATATGGTCCAGGATTCACCCATCCCCATCGTCCTGGTCGGTTCCCAGCGTTCATCCGACCGTCCCAGCTCCGATGCCGCCCTAAACCTTATGCATGCCGCCACGGCAGCAGGTCATGGAAATATAGCCGAGGTGATGGTTTGCATGTTTGGACCTACTTCGGATGAGTACGGGTTTCTGCACAGGGGAACAAGGGTCCGCAAGATGCACTCATCCTACCGCTCCACTTTCCGTACGATTGGCGATACACCGATCGCAACAGTAAGCCGCAAAGGAGTTGTCCCCATCAAGACCGATTACAACCCCCGGCGCAATGACCGTAATGTAAAAATCATTCCCGTATTCGAGGAAAAGATTGGTATGATCTATTATTATACCAATATGCAGCCCGATATGATCGATTCAATGGTTGACAATGGCTATAAGGGGATCATCATTATAGGCACCGGCCTGGGCCATGTGAACAAACCTTTATATCCCGCTATTGAAAGAGCAAGGGATAAAGGAGTTGCTGTCTTCATGACTGTTCAGACCCTCTGGGGCTACGTTCATATGTTCGTTTATGATACAGGCCGCGATCTTATGGCAAAAGGCGTGGTACCTTTAGAGAACATGCTGCCCGAAGTTGCTTATATCAAATTAGGCTGGGCTCTTGGACAGACTTCCGACATTGAAGAAGTGAAGAAAATCATGACCACTCCGATCCGCAGCGACATCACCCCCCGTGAACCATATAACGGATACCTGATCTACCAGGGAGGTGTGCCGGAGGTGGAGGACTTTATTAAGAGATTCCACAAGTAGTCGGCAGTCGGCAAAAGAAGTCGGCAGTCAGCAGTCGGCAGTCAGCAAACTGCAGACTTATCGGGGCATTAAAATCAATTGAGCGTTTACCAATCAAATTTTCGGTTTGGTTATGAAGTCCTTCATCTTCCTGATTTTTTCTATAAAAAATTCTGCAATCTGATCTTTACTGATTATTTCCTTTGGGAAAAGATGATCGCTGATGGAATTTTCAGGAATATCCTGGGTGTAAATGATCGTTTCTGAGTAAGTTATAGGCGATAAAGAAGGGATTAATAAACGGGTCGTGTTATATTTCTCGGATAAGGGGGTTATATGTTTCGCTATAAGATAAAGATCATAATAGTCACGCATGGTACAATGCTGTGCCAAAGCCGACAGTTTCAATGAAGCGAGAGTTGAAACATCGGTAATGTTCGTTTTGCCGAATTTAAAAGAATGGTCCCTTACATTAAAGGGAATCAGTACAGCGCCGGTTGAAAAAAATGTCAATTTAACATCCTGTACCAGAAAGTCGAGTTGATATCCTGCTTCCTCACGGATGATGTGAAATTTGTGAAATGCCCTTGAAATGAAACGTTTAATGCTTATTGCATCCATCTTTTCACCATCAAAAACAAAATCCAGGTCCTCCGATTGCCGGTGATTGATCTGAAGGGCAAGGGCTGTACCTCCGACCATGGAAAAACGGCTCAGGAAGGGTCTTTTGCCAGTTGATTCAAAAGCAATGCAGTTTTTTCAGGCAGATCATTAACGAAAAGCTTCATTTCCCTAAAATGATTTTATTCACAAAAAAAGTACGCTTTTTCCAGCGACCCCTGGCCATGATCTTTTGATTGGCAGTATCAATAACATCCATTGAAACCAGATCACTCAGGCGAAACAGATCATCCAGGTCGCCATAAAGAATTACCTGTTCTGCTACCAGTTGTTCAGGCAAGTCGGCTGCGGCGGAATATGACCAGAAAAGATGCTTCGGAAATGTCGTAATTTTCATTCTTAATAATCGTGGTTTCTATTTCAAAGGTAATGAAAATTCCTCAATTATCTGCGTTTATTATTCTAATGCAATTCCTTGCCTGTCAGGCTTGAAAACTGGGGCTTGGGCATGCCGGAGACCTTCCAGCCTAATCTTAAACTATTATCTGATTTTATGTTTCAGATCAACAATTTCGCTCTTCAAACCAGTAAGTTCCCTTTCCAGTGATTGAATGGTTTCCTGATTCTTTTTAAGGAGTTTTAACAAATCATCGATTTGCTGCTGTTGAGAATTTATTTTCACTTCCTGCTGGTTAATCACCGCCTTTGTTTCATTAGATTCCTTTTGAAGAATATTGATGTCTTCTATGGATTTATCAGATATCTTCAATTCATTCCATGTATCTGTGATCACTATCTGACCCTTTGTTTCTTTAAATGTATTCTTCAGTTTTGGATTCTGGTTTGATTGACCCGAAACCATTAAGGAAAAGAGTCCCAAAAAGCTGCAAATAACAATGATTGAATACTTCATATAAAGTAACTTTAATTTCATAAAAAGATTCCCAAGGAATTCCTTGTGTAATCAGCCAGGATTTTTTCAACTATTTTTTTATTTTGAAAATATTGAATTTCTTTTGAATAGTAATTTCTGGAATACCCTTCATCACCTTTCTCCAATCCGGTTTCGAAATTAACAAAACGACGGCATAAGCGGGCAAGATCCTTTGGTGTGATACCCGGAAGGTAATCAGGAAATACCACGGCTAAACGCATTTGATCCTGTTTGAAATACCATCCAAAATACTGCTTAATTCTCCTCCCGTACATTTCATGGCAATACCTCATCTGAGGGACTTTTAAGTTACAGCGGTGACATAACGATGGTTTGAATTTAAACACATCCCCAAATAGTACTGGTTCCTTTAATCGCTGTGTGATTGCTTCTGGAAAGCGATGATGGTTCCATGAGCCTGGATTAACTATTTCATTCTCAGTCCAGATTTTTTCAAGTTTAAAATAATTGAGAATTGGGTTTCTCTCACATTCACAAAAAAAGTATTCGGAACTCTCGAGCTCTGAAAAAGCGATGAAAGTGCCATAGTGATCCGGATATCTTACAACCGGGAGCGGAAGGTCTTCAGTATTGCTGGGTGATTCCCGGGCAATTTTTTTCTCAGTCTCGGGATAAATATATACTTTATGAGATATTTTTTCGGGCATATTCCTGATGCTCATTTACTCCACACAGTAGAGCGAATTGAAACGGATTCGCTGCCTACTGCAGAGAGATTTGGATAGAGATTATAAAACTGATACAGATTCGGTAAGCATTGTTTTGACAAGCCCGTTCCTGCACTTCTTTGATTGAATTTAACAGCAGTAGTGTTTTGTTCAAAGATATCAAATAAGTTTAAATCCGTTATTTGTCCTTTGTACCTTGTCCTTTGTACTTTGTCCTTTCAGTTATTCTTCCGAAAACTTCTTCAGCAGCTTCCTGTATTCCGAGAAAACCGTTGCCCGGCTCATGAAACCGAGGTACTTGCCGTCCTTTAGCACGGGGATATTGAACCTGTCGTTCTTCTGGAACAGGTTGACGATCTTTTCCATATCGTCATCGGGGGTGATGTAATTCTGTGGAGTGAACATCAGGTCCCTCACAAATTTCTGGTCGTACATTTCCCTGTCGAACATGATGACCCTGATATGGTCGAGGGTCACTATCCCGTAAAATGTGCCGGTTTCGTCCACCACGGGAAAACTGTTCCTCACCGAGGCCGAAACTATCCTGACCAGGTCGCCAAGTGTGGCGTCAGGGCTGACTTTGAGAAAATTGGTCTCAATCAGGATTGAAGGGTCCATCATGGTGAGGATGGCATTGTCCTTGTGATGCGTAATAAGTTCATGGCGGGCGGCCAGCTGCCGTGCATAGATTGAATGGGGCTCGAAATAAAAGACTGTAAGGTAAGATACGGTTGATGAAATAATAAGCGGAGTGAGAAGTTCGTATCCACCGGTGATCTCGGCAATAAGAAAGATCGCAGTAAGTGGAGCATGCATCACCCCGGTCATGATGCCGGCCATGCCCACGAGGGCGAAGTTGCTTTCGGGGAGATGCGATCCAAGCCCGAGATTCATTCCTCTTGAGAGAAAAAGCCCGCTGATACCCCCGACGAACAGGGCAGGGGCAAAAGTTCCTCCTATACCCCCGCTGCCCTGGGTTACGCTCATGGCCACCACTTTAGCGATGACCAAGCCGAAAATGATCCAGATGAAGAGAAAGGGGTTGCTTTTCATCCAACCGAAAAAGACCGGGTTGCCTATAGCCTCAGCATTCCCGTTCAGAACCGATTTCAGTATCGTGTACCCTTCGCCGAAGAGTGAGGGGTATACGAAAATGAGGGCGGCAAGGAAAATACCCGCAAGAGGGAGCCTCCCGGCAACCGGTAATTTTCCAAGCATGCGCTCAATCCATGCACTTCCGCGCATAAAATAAACCGAGACCAGTCCGGTGAAAATACCCAATAAAATATAATATCCTGTTTCGGTAAAATGAAAGGGCGACATCAGCACAAATGAAAACGTTACTTCCTTTCCCATAAGCAGCGTGGATACCAGGGATCCTGTCACGGCGGAGATCAGCAGGGGAATGATGTTTGTCATGGTCATGTCCATCAGCAGCACCTCTATAACAAATACCACGCCGGCGATGGGAGCCGAGAAGAGACCCGACAAAGCCCCTGCAGCCCCGCAGCCAAGCAGCAGGGTTGTGTTTTTATAGTCCTGCCTGAATATCTTTGCAAGATTCGACCCTATGGCCGACCCGGTAAGCACCCCCGGGGCTTCAGGGCCCACCGACCCTCCGAATCCCAGAGTGAGAGTACAGGCAACCAGCGAGGTCCAGGTGTTGTGAGGCTTAAGCTGACTCTGGTTTTTCGAGATGTTATACAGCACTTTGCTGATACCATGCCCGATATTATCTCTGACGATCCACCTCACAAAGATCCAGGTGAACAGTAGTCCAAAGAAAGGATAGAGGAGGTAAAGAAAATAAACAGCTTTAAAAGTGAATCCGTTGGTAAGGAAAAAGTTGGTGTAGTACAGGGTGTTCTTCAGCACCACCGCGGCAAGCCCGCTAAGGATGCCGACAACAAAACTTAAAACCAGAACGAATTGCCTTGGCTTTAAAACCTTGTACTGATAGAGATAGATCCTGTCGATGAGGCTGTGACGCGACATAATGCTGCAAATGTAACAGTATATTCTTACTTTTGGAGCAAACAAACGAACATGAAAAGGATCATATCATATAATGTCAACGGGATCAGATCGGCAGTAAGCAAGGGCCTGGCCGACTGGATAGGCGCTACCGATCCCGACATACTGTGTTTCCAGGAAACAAAGGCCCAGCCCGACCAGATACCAGTTGAACTTTTCGAGGCCATGGGTTATCACCACTACTGGTTTTCGGCTGTTAAAAAAGGCTATAGCGGCGTTGGCATACTCTCAAAGATCAAACCCGACCATGTGGATTTCGGAATGAACATACAGAAGTATGATGACGAGGGAAGGACCATCATGGCCCATTTCGGGGATGTTACCGTGATGAGCGTTTACCATCCTTCGGGAACTACCGGTGAAGAACGCCAGGCTTTTAAAATGATCTGGCTGGAAGATTTTCTGAAATATGCGAATGCATTGCGTAAAACCAGGCAAAACCTGATATTATGCGGGGATTTCAATATTTGCCATAAGCCCATCGATATCCATGACCCCATAAGGAATGCCAACAGCAGCGGCTTCCTGCCCGAAGAAAGGGAATGGATGAGCAGGTTCTTCAACAATGGTTATATCGATACCTTTCGCGTATTTAACCAGGAGCCCCGTAACTATACCTGGTGGAGTTTCAGGGCCGGGGCCAGGTCAAGGAACCTGGGATGGCGCATCGATTACCAGGTGGTTACACCCCCTCTTGAGAGCAGGTTGTTGAGGGCTGCGATCCTGCCCGAGGCAAAGCATTCCGATCATTGCCCTACCTTGCTGGAAGTGGACTTCTGAGCGGGATAAAGCCCGGGCTCAGGACAAACTGATCCACATACATTAAAAACTTACGGAATAAACAAACTGGCAGCCCCAGCTGTTGTCGACGGGGAAGTACATGGGCCTTACACCCAGTTCAAAAGGATAAACAAATCTCAGAATATGCATTTCGGCCATAAGTTCTGAGCCTATTGTCTGGTAAAGATTCGGAAGGTTCCAGTCAATCTTATCAGTATGATCTCCGTCTCCCATTGCCTGGTCAAAGAAAAGGTTCAGCTTGAACCGTTTGAAATAAAACACCCCGCCCACGCTCCAGTCGGGGCAGAACAGCGGGAATTTGTAGTTTGCCGAGAAGCTGAAGAGATGATTGTCGTAACCATCAGTATATCCTCTTGGATATGGTATGATCTCAGAATAGCTGTATCCGTAAACGGTCTTTTCATTACGCTGCTGGTACCCACCGTAAAGCCAGAGCCCGTGATGCCTCAGGATACCAGGGAAGTAGAAATCAGCCTGGGCCGCCCATATGGACCCCAGGTCATAACCCCCGAACGGACTGTTGGTAAAGGTAAACCTGAAATCCTGCCCCCAGCGGTAATACATATCCTGGTAGTTCGAACGCTTGTACTGATAATAAGTGAGGTCATATGTTAGCAGATTTATCCAGCCCTCGGTGAATTTACCGGGAGTTGAATTGTCGTGCATCACATCAGTCATGTAAATACCTGCCGATGGCGTAAGTTTCCTGTACCATGTTCGCCTTGAAAGATTCAGTGGAACCGAAACCGTGAGACCTGCCTTGAACTCATTCCAGGTAAACCTTGTCTTTGCCGTTGATTTGCCTGTGGTATAATAACCTGCCCTCTTTCCGTAGGAAGCGCTTAGGTCAAATACCGGGAAGAGGCCCTGGTAGCTGAAGTTCAGGAAGAACTGACCCGTTCGCTCGTTGTAATCCCAGTCATAACCTGCACTGGCGAATGCCGAGCTCAGCACGTTCTGTGAAAGAGCCATCACCCCGGGATGCAGGGTGAGATTGGAAACGCTTAAAGATACCGGCGCCCAGGAATGGACATTGAACAGGTGGGCGGCCTTTACATATTTTTTTGATGAGTACTGCGGATGAGGGAGCGTCGCGGAATCAGGTTTACCCGCAGGAGATTGCAACATACGGAATAAGCCTTCGTTCAGCAGGGTGTCCTGGAGATTTACACCTTCCTGCTTTGCAAGTATGTCGTACAGCCTGAAAGAATTGTTCTTAATCTTGCTTACAGGAGTCCAGGAAGTGGAATCCAGCCTGGTTTCGGAAACCATGAGGCCGTCGCTGCAATAATCGGAATAAAGCAGCCGGGTCTTGTTGCTGTTGAAATCCGGATCAAGGGCGCCGAATTTTACTGAAGTGACCTGGAAGATCTTATGTGTGACAGTGTCGACCGCATACAGGTTCTCAATCCCTGTGTAATCGGATGAAAAAACGATATAGGTGCCAATCATATGGGAAGGGCCGTCAATATCGGTGTAAGTAAAGGGGATATGGTACTTTATTTTTCCATTCGAAAGGTTCAGGTCGGCGATGGTCTTCCCTTTTTCGTCAAGATAAATAAAGATGATATGCTTGTCATTATCGGTGAAGTCTGGCGACTGAAAATTTGCACTTCCTTCAGCTTTTTTTGACATCAGCACTTTCCCGTCCTTCGTGCTCAATACTTCCAGGAATGATTCACCCACCGGGCTGTTTCTCACAGCCACTATCCTGCTCCCGTCATGGGAAAGATTAGGGGCAAAATACCTTGCTTTTTTGGTCAGATGACGAACTTTCCCGGTCTTAATATCATACAACCATAAATTTGAGTAGTTCCGGTTGTCCCACCTCAGGTCGGCTTCATACTCTGCCCAAGCGATCAGGTTCCCCGAAACGGAATTGCTCCCGTCCTGGTATGCCCCTAAACGTAACAGGTTTTTCTCTTTTCCGTCAGGGAAAATTTTAACAAAACGGTCCACTCCTTCATTGCTCGATTGTTCCGCAATAACAACACTGTCGTTTTGGTATAGTGGATGTGTATAAACGGTATAATTTTTCCTGTTTGGTTTCGTGAGCATTTTTGACTGGGTCAATGGTGTATTGTGTTCCTGTTCCTTCCAGATGCTGTCGATCTCATTCAGGGACTTCCTGTACCATTTGACTTTAGTAAGATGGGTAGTTCGTTTGATCCCGTCGGCAAAGGGAATGACCATGAAAGGGTATTTTGCCACATGGTCAAGGCTGTAATCCCAGAGCTTAGGCCCGTAATCCTTCCGCCCCATGCCAACGAGGTAATAACCCAGGCTATAGGCATCAGGAATGAAGGTTTTATATGAACCCAGGGTGGCTTTGTTGAAGTTGTAAATTCCTTTTTCGAGCAACTGTGCCCGTAAAGTCCTTTCAAACCCTGCAGATCGCCCCCTCCCGGTCTTCGTGAGGGCGGTCTCGGTTGCTGTTGCATCCCCTTCAAGGAACCAGGTGGGGATAAAAGCACCAAGTATGCCGCCCGTGGCCTGCTCCCCGAAAATATAATACATTGCCCTGGTAAAACCCCGGTTCATTTTGTTGATCTGGAGAGAATGCCGGTACTCATGAATGGCAAGCTGCTCGAGCCATTCTTCGGCATAGGCGTCAGGATCGGGAGCAGGGAATAATTCTATGCGTTTGGGAGCCCATACTGTTACTCCGTTTGAATAGCTGGATTCGGTATGAATAACGATGGGTATGCGGGGAGGTTTGGCAGGAAGGGTTTTGGTCTCATATTTCCAAACCTTGTCCATGATATGAGCCAGGTATTGGGCATGTGTCTCATAGGTCGAGGGATAGATTAGCCTGAATTTATCGTTTTTGATCTGTCTCCATCTGATGGATGCGGGGTCCTGTCCTGTAGAATAGTACTGTGATCTCAGGGCAAGGGGAATGCCGGCGAAAATGATTGCAAGAAGGAGGCTGGCAAAACATATTCTAAAACCGGGATTCGTCATCTCAGTAATATCTTGTTGACTGCAGGTAGGCCTGCACATACTCCGTGATACTGTCTTCGAGGCTGTGGAATGGTTTTGAATAACCTGTCTTTTTTAATTTGTCCATCTTAGCTTCGGTGAAATACTGGTATTTGTCACGGATATCGGCAGGTGTGTCGATGAACTCGATATCAGGCTCAAGATCAAGCGAATGAAAAACAGAAGTCACCAAGTCAAGGAAAGTGCGGGCCTGCCCGGTACCGAGGTTGTAAATACCGGGATCCTTACGGTGTTCAAACATGAAAAACAATACATCCACTACATCTTTCACGTAAATGAAGTCACGCAGCTGCTTCCCGTCCTGGTAATCGGGCCTGTGTGACCTGAACAGCTTTACTTTGCCCCCCGCCTTTACCTGGTTAAAGGCATGAAAGACCACGGATGCCATCCGCCCTTTATGATACTCATTGGGGCCGAAAACATTGAAGAATTTAAGCCCGTACCAGGCGGGAGGGGCGGAAGTCTGCTTCAGCACCCATTTATCGAATTCATTCTTTGAAATTCCATAGGGGTTTAAAGGCTGAAGGCGCTCAATCAGTTCATGGCTGTCGTCATACCCCACGGACCCGTCACCATAGGTGGCTGCAGAAGAAGCATATACCAGGGGGATGCCATGAAGGGTACAGAAAGTCCATATTTTCTTGCTATACCCAATATTGAGTTCCTCGAAAACCGCCATGTTGAATTCGGTGGTATCGGTGCGTGCGCCGATATGAAAAATGAACTCAATATCTTTTGCATGCGCCGGAAGCCAGGTGAACAGGTCTTTCCTTTCAACTTTTTCCCGGTATACCTTATGAGTAAAGTTATTACTCTTCTCAGTCCTTGAAAAATCATCAACAATCACGATATCCTTGATCCCCTTGTTGTTGAGTTTCCCCACGAGGCAACTCCCGATAAACCCCGCCGCTCCTGTAACTATGATCATAATTTGCTAATGGTTATTCGATATTCATCATTTGTTATTCGTTACTCGTTATTCGAGTATTCAAATCACACATCTTACTCCCATCACGTCCAGAACCTTATAATATCCTCCATCCCCTCTCTTTCTCTCAGGATCACAAATTCCTCTCCGTCATTATAATACCCTATGATCCTCGGGGCAAACCTGCTGTTATACCTCGACCACATCGAAAAGGTATACCCCCCGGTATCATGGATAACCAGGTGGTCTCCTTCCTGAACAGGGGGCAAAGCGACTCCTTTTGCCAGGATATCTCCGGAGAAGCATAAGGGCCCGGCGAGGTTCCATGGATTTTCCGAAACACCCTGCTTTATAACGCCATCAGCATCAAGGACAGTATACTCGTGAAGCCAGTCCCTTGGATTCAGGCATTCGCGAAGGAACAGGTCGGCGCCTACATGTATCATGGCGGTATTCACCCCGGGGTCCTGCTTTACATATTCAACCCTGCTCACGGTCCATCCGGCATTAGTGTATGTCCAGCGTCCGAATTCTGTTATTATCCGTGAACCGCGGGCCGTGACTCGTGAATCGTGAGCGGGGTTGCCGGGCAGGGGTGTATTGCCTTCAACGAATAAAAGGGGTGCCCTTTGTTTCAGTGCATCCACATATGCCTCCATCGCAGGCGGTTGTTTGTCCCTGAAATACGAAACCGGAAATCCCCCTCCTATATCAAAAGTGGTGATCTGATGGAATCCTTTTTTCGAAAGCGTCAGCTGGTTGATTTCCAGCATCAGGTCGTAAAGCTTGCCGGTTCCCTCGGCCAGCATATCCAGGGAGCATCCCTGTGATCCCACATGCAGATGCATCCCGGTAAGAAAATCGTTCTCAAGAAAGGCTTTCACCAAGTCTTCCCTGCTTGACTTCAGCGGCACCCCGAATTTGGAATACACTCCTGCAACGCTTGATTCGGCAATAGTCCCTTCACCTATCTGTGGATTTATACGAATACCGATTGTGCTTGCCGTTTGCCGTTTGCCGTTTGCCACTAATTTTTCTTTCACCCTTCCGAGCTCCGAAAGGTTGTCAACATTCAGGTGTATCCCTTCCTGCAGTGCAAATTCTATTTCTTCAGGAGTTTTCACAGGGGAATCGTACACTATCATCCCTGGGCTGAAATCCATGTGAAGAGCCAGTTTTACTTCTCCGATCGAGGCTGCTTCCACCCCGCAGCCAAGTTCCCTGCTGAGTTTCATCACGCCGGCGAGCGGACAGGCTTTGACAGCCAGCCCATGAATTGTGTTGGAAGGGAAACAGGATTTCAGGTTATTGATCCTTTCACTCAGGCAGGTGAGATCATAAAAGATCAGGGCGCTATCCTCCCGGCGGATGAGGCCCGCTTGCAGCGCTTTACGGAAAGCGGCGGAAATTTTCCCGGATGAGAGATTTTCCATAATTCCGGATAAATTTACAAAATAATGTTCTTATCCTTCGCTATTTCAAACAGCTTCGACACAGCAGATGACCCTTCAGCACCCAGCTGAAGCGTGAAATCATTTACGTAGAGCCCGATATGTTTCATAACCACCTCCTGGCTCATTTCCTGTGCATTGGCAAGCACGAAAGGCATGGCGTCGGGTCCGTTCAGCATGGCGTATTCCACGCTGCGATACATGATACGGTTCAGTTTATTGATAGCATTATAACCAAGGCTGCGTTTAACGATGATACCTCCGAGAGGAATAGGAGCCTGGGTAAGCCCCTCCCAGAATTCACCCAGATCAAGCAGTTTGACAAGTCCTTTTTCCTGGTAAGTGAACCTGTTCTCATGAATGATGACCCCTGCATCCACTTTACCTTCAAGAACGGCGTTTTCAATCCCGCTGAACACCAGGAACCGTTTAAGCCTTGCTTCAGGGAATGCCAGGCGGAACAAAAGATGGGCCGTGGTATATTCTCCCGGTATTGCGATTGTCACCAGCGGAATATCTTCTCCCGGGATCTCCTTTCGGGCGATGAGAAGCGGACCGTTGCCCCGACCCAGGGCGCTTCCGCTTTGCAGCAGCACATAAGTCGGCTGCAGGTAGAGGAAGGCATGGTAGCTGACCTTGATCATATCGGCTTCCCCCTTCAGAGCCATGTGGTTCAGGGTTTCAACATCTTCCATCCTGAAATCGAATTCAAGCCCTTCGGTATCGATTTTGCCATGGACAAGGGCATCGAAAATAAACGTATCATTCGGACAAGGGGAAAACGCGAGGCTGATCATGATGAAACTGATTATTTTTTCTGGAGTTCTGTCAGCATGTGTTCAAGAAATTTATTCAGTGTGTTGAGCGAAAGAGGGATATTCCATTTTGATTTGTCCCTCTCTTCCACATAATTCGAAACAGCCCTGATCTGGATAAAAGGAATGCCCTGCATCAGGCATGAGTAAAAAAACGCGGCGCCCTCCATGCTTTCCACGTCGCCATGGTATATCTCATTAAGCCTGTCGATGGTCTTCCTTGTGGCATGAATCATGTTCACCGTTACACCTTTGGCGACAGGCAGTGTCTCGACAAGGGGCGAAGGCATCGCGGTTTCGTTGAGCAGCCATCCTCCCTGGTACGGAAAAGCATCAGGATCGGCAAGGCCAAGGTCGAAAATCGAAAGAAACTTCCCCTCTTCCTCAGCCCCCAGCAGCCCGAAAGCTTCTGCCTTCACATTAAAGAGTGTCCCAATCCTGATCTTAGTGGAATATGCACCGGCTATCCCGGCATTTAAAGCCAGGTCGTATTTCTTTTTCTGGAGCTGTGCTCCAAGGTGGAAGGCAGTTTGCGCCATTCCTATACCCGTCATCAGGAAATCGATCTCATGATTCAGATAATGGTAATGCTGGAGAAGATCTCCTTCGGTGCCTGCAAAGGTAATCTTCTGAAGCAGGGGCCGGAGCTCGAAATTAGTGGCGGCAACGATAAGTATTTTCATACAGCCTTATGCTTATGATTCACTGTGGATGGCGGAACCCGTTTACTCAGGCCTTTTGTTGAAGTTCGTACCATATTCAAGGCCAAACTTGTTGGGGCCGTTCTCATTCCTTCTAAGCAGGAATGCAAACAGCAGCCCGAAAAATCCGAGTGTACTGAAGATCCACATCCCCATATGATAACCCTGCGGGTGTTCTGCGCTGGCTTTGGAAACATCATTGGCCCAGCCGATCACAATATTGAAACCGAATAAACCAATATTCTGTATCATCGTCATGAGCCCGTAAGCAGTCCCAAGTTTTGAAGCAGGTGTTACGAGTGAAACCGAAGGCCACATCACTGCAGGCACAAGTGAAAATGCCAGGCCCATGATGCTCATTGGGATCAATAGGTTAATGCTGGTATATCCCATCATGAGGTAAACCGGGATAATCAGTAAGGATCCGAACATCATCAGCAGTGACCTTTTCCCGATAAAATCAGAGAGTAACCCGAACAGGGGTGTAAAGATCATAGCCGAAAGAGTGAGCATGCTTGAAAGGAAACCCGCATATTCCGGGGTCACTCCGTGTGCTTCCTGGAAAAATTTGATCGCGAAGGTCTGGAACGGGAACATAGCCGAATAGAAAGTTATACAAAGCATCACAATGAACCAGTAGGATTTGCTGAAAGCCCGGAAATTCAGGAAGGAGAAAACAACGATCAGCACATAGAGAACGATCTGGAGCATAAGCTCGATTTCGGCGTGCAGAATGTAATTGATGGTGACAAAGACCGCTGCCAGCAGGATAACGCAGATGGTGATCCTGTTTTTAAAAAAAGAGAATACATCAGAGAGTATGACCTTATCCTGTTCTCCTGCATGGGCCAGGTTGTAAGTCTTATTCGCATAAGTGTCGATGAAATAAAAGATCGCGAGGGTTAAAACGCTGATGACCCCTGCGCCCACTGAAACCCAGAGAGGGTTCTGCCAGTGGGTATACAAACTTTTTCCCCAGGTTTGCGAGTTCAGCGCCAGGAATGACCCAAGGCGGGCAACTGTCAGGTTTAGGCCGAAGGCAAAAGAAAGCTGCTTCCCTTTGAACCACTGGGCAACAACCGTTGTAATGGCTACGATCATGCTTTCTGCGCCAAGGCCGAAAATAAGCCTGCCTGTAGCCATCAGGACGATATTTCCCTTAAGGACCGTTATGAAAGCTCCGATGAAAACCAGCAGTGAAAATATCAGAGCGGCTTTCTTGGTGCCTATGCGGTCGATAATGAGACCGCCGATAAGGACCATGATGATGTTAGGGAAACTGTAGATCCCCTGCAGCAGGCCGAGGTCGCTGTCGGAGAATTTCAGCTGTGTCTTCAGGGCAACTGCCAGCGGACTGATGCTGTCGTATATGTAGTAGTTCCCGAACATTGCCAGGCTGATAAAGATCAGGACGATCCATCGTAAGGCTGCGGGTGGTTCTTTTTTTATCGTTAATGTCTGCGTCATTGATTGGATAGTTTGGTTTTGGTTTATATCCCCTGTGCTATGACCCCTGTGAATCCGGCCATTTTCCCAGGCCTCAAAAGTAATACAAATCGGGATATGATCTCATCTCCGGATTATCGGGATGCGAATTTTCCGGGTTCACCCAGACCCGGCAGGAGATGTGTAAATTTCCATACCTTTGTATTGGGTAAAATAAACCCTTATGAGAGCGACCAAATTTTTTCTGACTAACCTGGCATTAATGATGTATACCGACCTCCTGATGGCCAGCCTCAACTCTCCCGTTTATTCACCCGGTACCGGCAGGAACCCGGTTCAGAAAATAATTATCGAGTAAACCCATTTTTTTATGAGAAATATCACTTTAAGCTTAAGTCTCATTTTTGCAGTCATACTCTTGTTAATTCCTGTTTTGTCCGAGGGGCAGCATCAGGCCGGAGGCATCCCGCTTAGCTTTGGCAGGGCTCTGAAAGCTGGAAATGTGCCAACTGCAGAAGTATCGCCTCCTTCAGCTGAAGCCATCAGTAAAATTGAAAGCGGGCCCAGGTTCCCATTGCCTTTTGCCATTAATATCCCGCTTGATCTTACCATGGTAAACTCTGGTAATACCGAGATCCTAAGTGATGGAATGAGAGTCTGGAGGTTGTGTATCCATTCCTCTTCCGCCCATGGCCTGATACTGTATTTTGACCGTTTCAGGCTCCCGGCAAACTCAAGGCTTTTTGTTTATAATTCCGGGAGGACAGAGCTGTTCGGCGCCTATACTTCGGCTAATAACAATTCATTCGGCACTTTTGCATGTCCCCTGGTTTCAGGTGAAGCGCTGGTACTGGAATATAACGCACCTGCAACCTTAGCGCTGCCCGAAATTCATGTTTCGGAGCTCGCATATGCATTCAGGGAATTCGGGAACAACGAAGCCGAAAATCCTTCTACCGGGGCTGGAAAATGCGAGGTTAATGTGAAATGCCAGGAAGGGAATAACTGGGAAAAGCAAATAAGGGGAGTTGTGAAAATTGTTGCAAAAGACAGCAATAACGTATCCTGGCTTTGTTCAGGCTCAATGATCAACAATACCAGTAACGACGGTGCACCATATCTGCTCACAGCCTATCATTGCGGCATAAAGTCGCGTGCCGTCGACAGGACCCAGTGGCTCTTCTATTTTAATTACCAGATGCCTGGTTGCCCGAACACCACGGCGCCAAACCCGGGTACATTACTTGGAGCTACCTTGTTATCTCATGGAGGTGCTTACGACCAGACCGGCTCTGATTTCTACCTGGTAAAACTCAACGAAAGCATACCCGATTCCTTCAATGTCTATTTTAACGGCTGGAGCCGGGAGGATGTCTCAAGCCCGAACGGAGTGGGAATCCATCATCCCTGGGGAGATGTAAAAAAAATCTCCACTTATACTATACCCATTCAGACTTCGACTTATTCGGGAAATCCAAACCCCTGTTACTGGATGGTATTTTGGCATTATACTGTCAGCGGTCATGGGGTGACAGAGCCGGGTTCTTCGGGTTCGCCACTTTTCAACAGCAGCGGCCAGATCGTGGGAACCCTCACCGGGGGATACTCCGACTGTGACACCGGCTCGATCAACCTCGAAGATTATTACGGGAAGTTCTCCTGGCATTGGGACCAGAACGGTACGGATTCAGCCAGCGTACTTAAGTGCTGGCTTGATCCGAACAATACCGGCGCAACGAAAATGGGAGGCTGGGCTCTCGGAGTGAATAGCCTTGCAGGTAATGAAGCCTCTGTAAAACTCTTTCCGAATCCTGCTCGTGATTATGCGGATATCAGCCTTGAAAATGAAAGTTTGATAAGTGATGGAGTCAGCATCAATATCCTTGACATTGTAGGCAATACCGTCAGGACTTCCGCTATTGGCGAGACCTCTCGCGGAAATTACAAACTCGATCTGAGGTCGCTCTCCCCGGGTGTTTACTTTGTAGTCATTTCGGGCGGGAATTACCGGAAAAGCCTGAAACTTGTAAAATTATAATGCATTGACTGAACAATCCGAAATTATTCAATTCATAAGGCAATACCAATCTCCGGAATTTGAAACGGTCACCTCAAAAGTAATCTCCGGAGAGCCCCTGAGCCCTTCGGAAGGCATTTTTCTGTTTGAGAAAGGCGAGCCGGCATACCTCGGCATCCTCGCCGATGTGGTGAGGAAAAAATACAACGGGAACAAAGCCTGGTTCATCAGGAACTTCCATGTGGAACCTACCAATATCTGCGTGAACCGTTGCAGATTTTGCTCCTTCTCTCACCATTTCAGCCCTTCAAAATGGGAACTTTCTGTGGATGAGATCCTCGAAAAAGTCGACAGCCAGGAAGATAATGTAAAGGAGATTCATATTACAGGGGCTGTCCATCCCGGGAGGGATATCGTCTACTACGGAGACCTTCTTAAAAAGATCAGGGCCCGCCGCCCGGGCCTGCATATCAAAGCCTATTCGGCTGTGGAGCTGGATTATATGATCAAAAAAGCCGGGATGGATTTTACATCCGGACTGAAATACCTCAAAGAATGCGGGCTTGATTCGGTACCGGGAGGAGGCGCCGAAATTTTTGACGAGACCATCCGCACTTCGATCTGCGGAATGAAGACCAGTTCAAACGACTGGCTTGAGATCCACCGCTCGGCCCACGAACTCGGCCTGGGGTCAAATGCCACCATGCTATACGGGCATGTCGAAACATATGCCCACCGGATCGATCACCTGGAAAGGCTAAGGCAGCTCCAGGATATCACAAAGGGTTTCAATGCTTTCATCCCGCTTAAATTCCACAGGTCAAACAACGAGATGAAAGAGGTACAGGAAGTTTCGGTGACCGAGGACATGAAGATGTACGCCGTTTCACGTATCTACCTCCATAACTTCCCTCATATCAAAGCCTACTGGCCTGCGCTTGGCCGCAAAATGGCGCAGGTTTCGCTTTCTTTTGGAGTGGATGATATGGACGGAACGATCAACGATTCAACCCGCATCTATTCACTTGCCGGAGCTGAAGAACAAAGCCCGGTAATGACGGTTTCGGGTATGAAGAAACTTATTGAAGAGGCGGGGAGAGAGCCCGTTGAAAGGGATTCTTTATACAGGCCGGTTCTCTAACTCTTTCTTCATAACCTCACGTATCATAAAGCTGACTTCCTTGGGATCTTTACCCTGGATTTCTTTAAAAGGGACAGGAGGAAGTACTTTCACGATGAGGTTGTGGTTCTTGTTAACCAGGAAGCCCCCTTTCCTGATCGCCATGAAAGTCCCGCTGATCACGATAGGCAGAATCGGCCTGCCCTGCTCAATTGCAAGATAAAAAGCCCCTGTCTTAAATGCCTGCAGTTTGCCGTCCTTCGACCTGGTCCCCTCAGGGAAGATCATCAGGGAAGTTCCTGACCTCAGCGCCTTCGCAGCCTTTATCATCATTGTCCGCATGCTGCCTTTATTAGCCCTGTCCACTGAAATATAATGGTTCAGCCACATATTCCAGCCGATGAACGGAACATAGTACAGGGATTTCTTTGAAATCCATTTGTAATTGGTCCATAGCAGGTAAAGCATAAGAATGTCAGCTCCCGACTGGTGATTCGAAACCATGACGTACGTTTCTTTCTTATCGATGTTCTCACTTCCGCTGACCCTGGTCTTCCACAAAAAATTTGCTTTAAGCACGATGAAGGACCAGAAACAGCTGAATTTATGCATTACAACAAGCTTCTTGTCGAATGGGTATGTGAGCAGGAACAATACCAATCCGAATGGCCATAACAATCCGGAGATAAAGAATAATTCGAACCAGAAATAGCAGGAGGCCAGGAAACGCAATACCTTTTTCATTTTTGACCGTTTATTCGTCCTGGGTTTTATTTTGACCGTACGTTCTCCATTTTTCAATGACCGAAGCCAGGTCGGCAGGATATTCAGAGTCAAAAAACATCGGTCGTTTATCGGCCGGGTGAAGGAATCCAAGGGATTTTGCATGCAGGGCCTGCCGCGGCAGCAGTTTGAAACAGTTCTGAACAAACTGCTTATACTTTGTAAAGGTAGTGCCTTTAAGGATCTCGCTTCCCCCGTAGCTTTCATCATTGAACAGGGGATGTCCCAAATGCCTGAAGTGGACCCTGATCTGGTGAGTCCTCCCGGTTTCCAGGCGGCACTCAACCAGGCTCACATACCCGAAACGTTCGATAACCTTGTAATGGGTGACGGCATCACGACCCCGGTCCTCATCGGCATACACCGTCATAATAAGACGGTTCCTTATGTCCCTGCCTATGTTACCCGTGATGGTACCTTCGTTTTCTTTCGGGCTGCCCCATACCAGGGCGACATAGGTACGGTCGATGGTATGATCGAAAAACTGCTTTGCAAGCTTGCTCTGGGCCAGTTCATTCTTTGCGATGAGCAGGATTCCCGAAGTGTCCTTGTCGATGCGGTGCACCAGGAAAGGCTTCGTCATTCCGCTGGGATCAGCTTTCATGAGATGGCCAAGCAGTGCGTTTTGAAGTGTGCCTGTAAAATTCCCGTGGCCGGGATGAACGACCATACCCGCTTCCTTGTTCACAACAATGATATCGGCGTCTTCATATATAATATTGACGGGGATATCTTCGGGATAGATCTCGGTATCTTTCGGGGGATGGGCCAGCACGATGGTGATCAGGTCGAGTGGTTTAATCTTGTAACTGGGTTTTACAGGAGAACCATTGACAAGGATATTCCCGGCATTGGCGGCATTCTGGACCCTGCTGCGTGAAATGTTTTCCATTTTCGCGAACAGGTATTTGTCTATCCTTTCAAGCCCCTGGCCTTTATCCACAACAAACCTGAAGTGTTCATACAACTCATTGGGTTCTTCGGCGATATCGGGCTTTTCATCCATAGTTCGCAAAATTGCAGAAATCAGGGCGTAATGATGATTTTTTTTACAGCTGTTATCTTTCCGCCCGGGCCGTTGAGGTGCAGTATGTAAATCCCCTGCCCGAGAGAGCTCAGGTCGATTTGCTCTGAATATTTAGCTGAGAGAACCGTTTGACCGAGCAGATTGGTGATAGTAATATTATAGCCTTCGGCGGATGAGTTCGCGTTGTTGTTCAGGCGGAGATGAAGAATGCGGTTGCTGCAGGGATTGGGCCAGATCTCCAGGCCGGCCGAAGCAGCCGGGGTCTTTTCCACTCCCAGGGGAATAGGTTTCCCAACGATGGGTCTTATCATCAGTGAGCCTGTATAAGCGCTGGGATACCACTTGCCTGTTGTATTATAAAAGATCATGGAGGAATGGTCGTTATAAGTGTCAAACCCCAGGCTGAGGTTATCGGCAGTGGTCTGTATCCATCCGACATAAATCGTACCGTTTACAGGGATCGAGGGCACATGGTAAGTGTAATATTTATTCAGTTGTTCGGAATACTTTGGTTCCGTCAGTTCGCTGTATATCGTATCACCCGGGGTTCCCACATCGTCATTCCAGACGCATAAATAAAAATACTGGTGATTTGCGTTGTTGTAGACGTGGTTGAAGTACATCTGGATAGCCCTCAGGGTATCAGGTTTATTCAGGTTGAAGCGGTATGCAAGCATGGACCCGGCAGGGGTCAGGCCATAGGAGGCCTCCGGCGTGCCGTCATCATAAGCGAAATAGTTGTACAATTGCTGTTCATGGCTTACCGTATCTCCATAAACCGAGCCCGGAGCATTATCCTTGACAATGTGTTGCATCATGAAAACGGCGCTGTCGGCCTGGGTGATAGGATAAAACCAGGGGACCGGCGGATGCAGGATGGCCGGGCCTGTGGTATAGACCGGCTGTAAATTGAAATTTGGCCCGGAATAGGTTTTGATGAAGGTGCCTGACGAATTGCTTACCTTGTACGAGTAATGGCAGTTATGTACACTGATATCCCGGTTTCCGAGAATGAGGGAGACCGAATCGGCCATTTCCGCATCAGGGGCGGCTGTGTATTGGGGGTAGGGCATGGATTCGTAATTCCTTAGCATGCTGGGTGCGCGGTCCATGAAACTGATCTCAGGCCTTACCGTATCGAACAGGTTCCTTCCAAAGTTCAGATACACGTTGTCTAAATTCCACTGGTCACAGTTGCTCTCCCATGAATACTCGGGTGGCGCTGCGAAATTCACATAATTATAAAACTGGAAGCGGAAAGTCTTTTTAAAGAAAAGCTGGGTGTCGGTGATGGGAATCATCACCTGGACAAAATACTGTTCCCGGTTATAAAAGCGGAAGGTGTCAAGCGACATTCCATTACTATGCCAGATATTCATCCAGACATCCTTCAGGTGAAAGACAGTGTCGGGAGTGACGCTGTCGTGAGCCGGGGTGACGAGAAACCGGAGCAGGAGGGAATCCTGGGAGAGCGGGAAATTCCTTGACCTGCCCTGGGGCTGGTAAAAAAAGCTAAGGTACACCGAGTCTGCTGCTGTAAGTTTACGGGCAGTGGGTGTAAAGACCGAATCAAGACGGATGAAACGTGAAGTAAGGTGATCAGTAATAAATGGGGTGGGCCCGGCCTGTGCAACACTGTCATACATCAGCCCGTTCTCATTGATGGCATCGAAAGTGACGGCCCCGCGGTTGGGAGGATAGACAGGGATATCGGTATTCACGAAAGTATAATTATCGATCCAGAGCCTGCTGGTCGGATAAACGCTGTCATAGGAAAAGTCATCAAAAAAGGGCATGTTCAGGGGAACCGCGCTGTTACCGGTCTTGAGCCCGCCATGCTTCACTGCCTCCAGGTATTTCATCCTTACCAGCGGATTTGTTTGCATGCCGGTAAGGATCTCCTGTGCCCATCCACAGAAAGAAGAAAAAAAGAAAAGTATTACAAATAATTTCTTCATGTATTCTATATTTTCGCTACTTCGCTATTTCGCTACCTCGCTACCTCGCTACCTCGCTACCTGTTTTCACTACCTCGCTTCTCGCTACCTCGCTACCTGTTTTCACTACCTCGCTTCTCGCTACCTCGCTACCTGTTTTCGCTACCTCGCTTCTTGCTACCTCGCTTCTTGCTACCTCGCTACCTGTTTTCGCTACCTATCTTAACAAACTGTCCAGCCTTGCCGAATCTTTCTTCAGCTCACTTGCTTTAGCTCCCATTCCCACCTGAAGGTCGATGACCGAACCTTTGTCAATTTTCACTCCCGGGGCAATAACTTTGCCCATGAAAAGCTGGTTCTGAACCGCATCCTCGTCAAAAGACTTTATAAATATCAGCCGCCCCGGTTTCAGCCCGGAACTTTCAAGCATTGACTGGGCCTGCCTGAGTGTAAGATCTTTCAGGTCGGGCATTGAAGTCTTTTCAGGGATCAGTGAAACGATGGTAAGATAGACCATACGGTTATGCTTGACCCTCGATCCCGGGTAGGGGTCCTGTGAAAGTATCGCTCCCTTGGGTTTGTCAGGATCAAAAATACTGTCGTTGACTGCAAATTGAAAATCACTGAATTTACCCCCCTGAAGAATATCGGTGAAGACCTGCCCCCTGAAATCAGGAACAACAATGTAATCGCTGTGTTTTGTATACCATGAAAGGGAATAGAAAGTGATCCATAGCAAAAGAGCGGTTATTCCCAGAGAAATCAGGAAATGTTTGAGAAATTTCTTAGAAAATAAAAAGCGGATGAATTCCATTCCTGCATTTACCTTATTAACCTGAATCAGATGATTTTATTGTGCCCGGAAAAGCAGGGCAAACTTACGAAAAATTGACTTTGCCACAAAATGGGATGTTTTTCTGCTAATTTTGCTTTCTTAAAATTAGTATATGTACAATATTGCTATAGTCGCCGGGGGGAATTCCGGTGAATATGATATATCGATGAAAAGCGGGAAACAGGTCGAACTCAACATGGATATGACAAGGTTCCGCCCTTACCTTATCGAGATCAGGGGAACGAAATGGAACTATAAGGTGGAATCTAAATCCTTCCCCATTGACTTGAATGACTTTTCGCTCACCATTGGTAAGCGGAAAATCAGGTTTGACGGGGTTTTTAATGCCATCCACGGGACGCCCGGAGAGGACGGCAAACTCCAGGGGTATTTCGATATGCTTGGAATCCCTTATACTTCCTGCGGCCTCACTACTTCGGCCCTTTCTTTCAATAAAAGTTTCTGTAAGAGTGTGGTTGCGGGATACGGGGTAGGGGTGGCCCGTTCCGTACATCTTTTAAAAGGCTGTAAAGGTGGTGAAGAAACGGTATTGAAAAATCTTCGTTTGCCGGTTTTCGTAAAGCCGAACAATGGCGGATCCAGCGTCGGGATGTCGAAAGTTAACCATAAGAAGGAGCTGAAAGCTGCCCTTGCAAAAGCGTTTAATGAGGATAACGAGATCCTGGCCGAGGAGTTCATCAAAGGCAGGGAACTTACCTGCGGTGTGATCCTTTCAAAAGGGAAGATCATTGCTTTCCCTGTCACAGAGATCATCTCTAAAAAGGAGTTCTTTGACTTTGAGGCAAAATACCAGCCGGGTATGGCCGAAGAGGTTGTCCCTGCCAACGTACCATCAAAGGTTGCTGAAAAATGCAGGGAAATTTCAATGGACTTGTTCGTGAAATTAAACTGCAAAGGCATTGTGCGTTTTGATTATATATTTGACGGTAAAAAATTCTTTTTCCTCGAAGTAAACACTGTTCCCGGAATCACCTCGGCCAGCATTGTTCCTAAAATGGCGAAAGCTTATGGGTGGACATACTCCGACCTGGTCACCAACCTGCTTAACGAAATACTCTGATCTTAATACTGTGTTATGATTTCACTTGTTTTTGCCAGCAATAATCAGCATAAGATCCGTGAGATCCGCGAAATTACAGGTAATGTTTGCAATGTTTTAAGCCTGGATGAAATAGGCCTGCAGGGGGATATCCCTGAGACTGCCGATACGATTGAAGGTAATGCAAGACAAAAAGCCCGTTATATTTTTGAGAGGACCGGAAAGGATTGTTTTGCAGATGATACAGGGCTGGAAATTGCCGCGCTTGATGGCAGGCCCGGGGTTTATTCGGCCCGGTATGCAGGAGAGGGTTGCAGTTTTGCCGATAATTTAAGGAAGGTCCTTGAAGAAATGCAGGGTAAGACCGACCGCCGGGCTGCTTTCCGCTGCATAATCTGCCTCATATACAAAGGGGATGAATTTATTTTTGAAGGCAGGGTTGACGGGGAGATCACCCTTTGCCCTTCAGGTATGGACGGTTTCGGATATGACCCGGTTTTCAGACCCGAAAAGCATACCGAGACCTTTGCCGAAATGCCCCCTTACCTGAAGAATGGTATGAGCCACAGGGGAAGGGCTGTTCAGAAAATGTTCAGGTTTCTTAACCAGCTTACGTAAAAAAAAACATCCTGGTGGGTTGCCGGGATGTTTTTTTTATGAGATTTTCCGCGGTTACGGGAAAACCACTCCTTTATAATTGGTCACATCCACATAAGGAATTTTACTTCCGAAACGTGCATTTATGGCATCTATAAAGTAATTGGCTGAAAGTGCGTTTCCCCTTGGGGTCAGATGGATCCCGTCAAGTGAGAAAGCTCCCCCTGTAACAAAGTCTGCAGTCAGATTAACCCCGTCCCAGGTGACGCCCGACTGTGAAGCAAGCAGCTTCATTTTGGAATTCATATCAACCAGGCCCACATGCCTGTTCGATGCGATGGTATCGATCATGGCATTGAAGATAGTGGTTGCAGTTTTGATCTGTGTGACCTCAGCCAACGTCAGAATATACTGATCGGGAATAGGGTAGGGAAGATGTGTCAGTGAATTTATGATACCCATTCCAAAGCATTTCATGGAATCCTGGGGTACGGTCATCAGAACCATTTCTCCCGGCTGCATCTGCCTTACTTTAAAATAAGGATGAGGTGAGGCAGGTTCCCTGATCAGGAAGGGATTCGCACCAAGCACATAGTGGAAAGGAAGCCCGTAAAGGCCCATGGCCATGTTCACCGAATCAACCAGGCCCTGGCGGGTAAGCACCAAACCATCATATGGAATGGTGGTAAAGAAAGGAATGCTGGTTACATCAGGAATATTGGCCATAACCCCGCTTGCACCGGTAGCAAGTAATGCACCAAGCACGGTCTTTGTCGCAAAATAAAAGGTTGCGGGTGGAGTGATTGAATCGGACGAACCACCGGCAAGTGCATAAGCCAGAACGTCATTGTCGCCAAGTTGCATGGTAAAGAAAGTAGGATGCAGGTTGGCGAATTCGCCGACAACTGTTCCCTGCAATGTGCTTGCAAACCTTGTATAATACGGGTTCATCATTGCATAGCCGGGAACAAGCAGATGGAAGGACTTTGCACCCGGGATTCCCAGGTTGTTGACAACATAACCTACCTGTCCAAAATCATCCATAGCACCCGTTGAACGAAGGGGTCCAAGTCCGACGGTTCCATGGCAATCCTGGGTGTATCCAAGGACCAGTTTGGGTTCCACACCGGGGTATACTGTGACACCATAATTACTCGTTACCATTGGTTGAACGAAGTTTCCTCCGCCAGCAAGTTTCAGCTGGCCTGCAATAAGATTCGGAGAAGAATATAATTGCCCGTCGTGGTACAAGGCACCATCGGCATACCCTGCGGTGAGTGAATTCCCGACAGCAATATAAGTTGTAAAGTTGGCAGACCCTTTATCAGCGGCATATTCGCTGATCTTTCGTTCACATGAGGTGAAAAGGGCAAGGGACAATATAATGAATAATACTTTTTTCATTTCTATCTGAGTTTTAAGTTTAGAAACTATATGTTAAACCGATGGCCGGGATATAAAATGCCGAGTAATATGTGCCGGCAAAATTCTCAGGGCTGTATGTACCATCGCGTTTCGAACCCATCAGGTACAGAAATGCAGCATCGATGCTGAACCCCTTGACAGGAAATACAGATAAACCGGCAGTAAGGCCGATTTCGTTTGAACTGGGTGTCTGGGGATTCAGGTAATCGGACTGTACGGGAGAAGGATCATAATATCCGCCCACCCTGACCGTCACGATTTGATTAATTTTATACTGGAACCCGATTCTGGGGATCAGCCTGTTCTGATATAAAGCGGGAGTGGCTGTCCTGCCGAGAGTTGAGGTCTTGGTCTTGAAATTGAAAACCAAAGAGTCGTATTGTTTCCAGAAAACATAGCAAAGGTTGATGCCGATCATAAACTTTTTCCCAAATGCATATGAAACACCGAAATCAAGATTGGCGGGAAGTGGCAGTGAAACTTCGACCTTGCTGTCGGGGAACTGGCTCTTCAGTGAAGCAGGAACCGTAAAGGTTGCATTTGCATTGTTAACGTCCATGTTGATCTTTGAACGGTAATCAATGCCGATGCTCAGGTCCTTAACCGGGTGGATCATAACACCGGCATTGAATCCAAAACCGACGGTATTTCCTTTGATGTTAAGCTGTCCTTCTCCGTTTGCGCCGTCAAGAGGCAGAGCCTTGTTGAGGTTGACGCTTCCGTATGCCCATACAAGCCCGACACCGATTCCGATTACATCATTGAATTTGTAGGAAATGCTCGGCTGAAAAGTGATCGCATTGAAACTAAGGTTCTGGATCAGGTAGCGTCCCTGCCAGTTGTCACCCCAGGAAAGCCTGTTCCCATAAGGAGTGTTCACTGCAAAACCGATGCTTAAATTATCGGTTGCTTTATAAGAAGCATAAACATAGAACGGTGTGTTCAGTTCATGTTCAAGATGTGTCTGGTAATTGATGTCTTTTCCCTGGAAGGTTACCCTTGCCATGATCAGGCTAACACCGCCCGACAGGCTCCATTTTTCGTTCAGGAAAGACATACCGCCAGGATTGTAAAAGATAGTGCTTGCATCGTATGAAAGCGAAGTCCCGATCAAACCCATTCCGGTATTCCGCGTACTATGCAAACCAACCTGGTAGCCTCCTCCAAAGGAGGTCATTGCTGCAAAACAAAATAGCAGCAAAAGGAAAGTAATTCTCCTCATGATCTAGTTTTTTTGGTTAATACTGGGCGCAAGTTACTAAAAAAATGAAATATGAATAAAAATATAATACAGTCCCTTAAGTTTTGTTAGGGTTAATGCTGTATCTTTGCACGAGCAAACCTCAATCTCAACCATATGAAAAAAATCTTCTCTCTGCTGTTTATCCTCTCATTCGCATGCGCTGGACTGCTGGCGCAATCCTTCACCCTTTATACTCAATCCGGTTCAATTATTCCTAACGGTGGAACCGTCGGGGTTTTACGCACATTATATGATACTACTACGGATGTAGCCACGGAAATCGATTTGAAAAACATATCAAACTCATCCCAGACATACAAGGTTATAAGAACTATAAAGATACTTCCGGGTACCCAGAAAACAAATTTCTGTTTTAGTGTCGGATGTTTTCCTGATACTACTAACATCTCACCTTTGACTTTAACTCTCGATGCCGGAATAAAGGATAATAGTTTCAGCGCTCATATAAGTCCTAATGCTTTCGGTGGTTCAGCATTGGTATATTATAAGTTCTTTAATATAAAGGACAATACCGATACCCTTGGTATTTACATCCAGTCGGAAGTATGGCATCTGGGGATCGAAAACCTCTCAAATGCCCAGGCAAATCTTGGCAATGCCTACCCGAATCCTGCAAATGAAAAATTCACGATAGAATACACTGTTGCAAACGAAGGACAGGCAGGCATGGTAATAAGGAACATCCTCGGAACCACAATTCGTGAGCAAGCCGTTCCGTCTGGTAATGGTAAAGTCCAGGTCAATACAGCCGATCTTCCCGAAGGCATTTACTTCTGTTCACTGTTTATCGACGGTAAAAGTGTTTCGACGAGGAAACTCGTGATCAGGCACTGAAGGGATCAATGAAATATCAATGAAAAAAGCCCTTCATGAGGGCTTTTTTCATTAATACGAAGCAGGGATTTTATTCCCGCGTCCAGTGTTTATAAGGATTTAAAGCCAGGGCTGAATTATAATACCTGGCATCGTCAGTAACCTCACGGCCTGCCCATGAAGGCAACTCAAAACTTTCATCAGCCTGGTTCAGTTCTATCTCTGCGAGGATCAGTCCTTCATTCTCTCCTCCGAAAACGTCCACTTCCCAGGTTTTCTGGTTGAACAGTATCCTGTACCTCACCTTTTCGACCTGGACCGGTGTAAACAGGGCCATCATTTCCATTGCGTCTTCCTGGGGGATCTCATATTCGAACTCGCTCCTGCTTGCTTTAACGGTAGGGCCTTTGATGGTTATATAAGCCTTGTCACCTGCCAGCCTTACCCTGATAGTCTTTCCCGGTGTATCATTAAGATATCCCTGACGGTACATGATCCCTGACGGCTTGGGAAGTTCCTCCCAGCGGGCATGGTCAACGAGGAATTTACGTTCAATTTCGACCGGCATAGAAAATCGGGTTAAGATCCAGTAAGTTGCAAAGGTAAGTAAAGAGGGTAAAAAAAATGCTGCCGTGGAGGATGGCAGCATCTTTTTTGGCCGGGAATTACTTCAGCCCGAACTCCTTTTTAATTCTATCTACATAATCAAGTTTTTCCCATGCGAAGAATTCAACTTTCTTCAGGTAAACCTCTTTCCCGTTGCCATTGACGCGTTTCGGTTTAGATCCTTTTACGGGATAATAAACTTCCACCTCCTTAATATAATGGTCGCGGCCAAAATGTCCGTAGGATGCGGTAGGCACAAAGACAGGGTTTTTCAGCCCGAGGCGTTCAACAATAGCATATGGCCTCATATCGAAAAGCTTGCTGACCTTCCCGGCAATCTCCCCATCATGCAGGGTCTTGCCTTTCTTGTCCTGAACTTTTGCGGTACCGTAAGTATTCACATACAGACCTACCGGCTGAGCAACGCCGATGGCATAAGCGACCTGGATCAATACCTGATCGGCGACGCCGGCGGCAACAAGGTTTTTGGCGATATGCCTTGCCGCATAAGCAGCGGAACGATCAACCTTCGAAGGATCTTTCCCCGAAAAGGCGCCGCCGCCATGTGCTCCGTGGCCGCCGTAAGTGTCAACGATAATCTTTCTGCCTGTAAGGCCTGTATCTCCGTGCGGACCGCCGATAACGAACTTTCCCGTAGGGTTCACGAACAGTTTGATGTCATTCCCGAAAAGTTTCTGTATCCTCGCAGGAAGGGTCTTCTTGACCCGGGGGATGAGGATCTTCACTACATCTTCCCGGATCTTGTCCTGCATGGCTTTTTCGGCAGTTTTATCAGCTTTGGCCGATTTATCTTTGGGCTTGATGAAATCATCATGCTGGGTGCTAACAACAATTGCATCTATCGTCACTGGCTTCCCGTTATCGTCGTATTCTATGGTAACCTGTGATTTGCTGTCGGGCCTCAGGTACTTCATCTGCTTGCCTTCACGCCGGATAGCTGCGAGTTCCTGTAAAAAGATATGAGACAACTCGCTTGAAAGGGGCATGAAGTTGTCCATTTCACGGCAGGCATATCCAAACATCATCCCCTGGTCGCCGGCTCCCTGATCTTCTTTCTTCTCCCGTTCAACACCCTGGTTGATATCTGCGCTCTGCTCATGGATTGTTGAAATAACCCCGCATGAGTCACAGTCAAAACGGTATTCAGCCTTGGTATAACCAATCTCACGGATAATCCTGCGGGCAGTTTCCTGAACATCAACCCAGCCGTTGGTCTTTACCTCGCCACCGCAAACCACCAGGCCTGTAGTGACAAAGGTTTCGCAGGCTACCTTGGATTCAGGATCCCAGCGCATGAATTCATCAAGCAATGCATCCGATATCTGATCGGCTACTTTATCCGGATGTCCTTCAGAAACGGACTCCGATGTAAATAAATATCCCATATAAAATGATTTACGATGTAAGATTTATGATTTATGAAAACAAATGGAGCTCTGATTGAAGGGAGGAAATTCTGTTTTAGCATTTTTTCCAGTGGTTGCAATCAATCAAATCTTTCCACTCCCGGCGGCAAAATTATATATTTTTATTTTCCGCTCCTAATTTTTAGTGAGTTCCTGAAAAACTTCTTCAAGCTTCTGCTCTTCTTTTTGCATGGAAAGTACTGTCAGCCCTTTGTCGACCGCGAATTTAAATACCTCTGCACGGATGTCTTTGCCTGCTTCGGATTCCAGCAGCCACACGGTCACTCCGGAAGGTCTGCCTTTTACCTGTCCGGCCTGTCCGGCGCCAGGCAGAATATTTTTTACACCGGGGATATTCTGTAAAATATTTTTTTCTATTGCGACAGAAAATTCAACCCGGATCATGGTTTTTGAAACGGTGATCTGATGAAGGTTTTTAGTTGAATCATCAGCAACGATCTTTCCTTTATGGATGATGATAGCCCTGTCGCAAATGGCTTCCACCTCCTGCATAATATGTGTGGACAGCATGACGGTCTTTTCTTTCCCTATCTCTTTGATGAGATGCCTGATCTCGGCAAGCTGGTTGGGATCAAGACCTGAAGTCGGCTCATCAAGGATCAGAACTTCCGGGTCATGGATCAATGCCTGGGCCAGACCGACTCTCTGCCTGTATCCTTTCGACAAAGCGCCGATTTTTTTATGCTGTTCAAGCTGTAACCCGGTAAGGGCTATCATATCACTTACCTTTGATTTTACCGAACCTTTGTACTGGTGCGTCCCTGCGACGAATGCCAGGAATTCCTTTACATACAGGTCAAGGTAAAGAGGATTGTTCTCAGGAAGATATCCTACCTTTTTTCGAACTTCTATCGACTGCCCGAGCACGTCAAACCCGCATACCGATGCATCACCCGACGTAGGGGGGATGAAACATGTGAGGATCTTCATTAATGTGCTCTTCCCGGCTCCGTTCGGGCCAAGCAAACCAACGATCTCACCGGGATGTATATTGATCGAAACCGAATCCAGGGCTTTCTGGGTCCCGTAGGTCTTGGTGATCGAATTGACAGCTATAGACATAATGTACAATGTACAATTTGCGATTTCGCTTTTACTCGCACCAATTGTTTATTTCAATTGTGTGCTCATTTCGCCTTCGGCGAACGCTATTTAATCTGCAAAAGTACAAAAAACCGGGAATCGGTTGAGGGGAGGCTTATTCTGTTTTATATAATTTCCACACAGCTACCAGGATGGAAAGTGTGGCAACAGCAAAGACAATGCGCAATACGGCTTCAGGTATAGCAAGGGCCCAATGCCGTGAGATATCATACACCATATATAATATAAAGGTCAGGAAAATAAATGCACCGTACGATTTTTTCTTCTGAAGCCAGATGAGCAGGCCCAGTATAATCACCGCCAGTTCAAGAAGTATAGAAATGTTTTGAAGTGCATCCATGCTATGAATTTTGGTTAAATATAATAAAAAAGGTATGGGAAAAGCAAATTTTCACTGAAAAAATAAATCAGTTGCCAACGTAGCGGATAAACCCTTTAAGGTGCTCGCTGATGCGGCAGGCCAGGAAATAAGGCAAAGATAAAAGATAGTAGGGTTTACCCCTGAGGGTCTCCGCCTTGCGGATGTTGACATTGCCCGCATACAGTCTCACTGCGAAAGGATGCGGGGATTCGTCAATGAACTGGTGCAGTGATCTGAGCCTGCCGGGTTCGCCTGATTTTACCACTACCGGAATGATAAGGTCTTCATGCCTTATCACATAATCTATTTCGGCAGTCGACTGCGCTTTGTCTCTTACCCAGTAATCCAGTCCAACAGGTTTCGCTTCAACGGTGCTTAATAATTCCTGCCCAACCACATGCCTGAGCACCTGGCCCTCGAACAAGGCATTCAGGTCTATAGCCAGTATCATCTGTTTCTGGATGCCCGAAAAATAGGTCACAAGCCCGGTATCGAGCATCTGCAGCCGTGGAAATTTATTAAGGTCGCGAACAAGGGGCGGTTTGGTCATCACCGAAGGATAGTTCAGGCTGAGCAGCATTGAATTTTCAAGTGTGCGGAAAGTATTTGCCATTTCCCTGCTTCCAAACGGAACATTTCCGAAGGCATTGAATTTTATCCTGGTGCCTGCATACATGAATGCATTCTGAAGAGTCATGTTGAGCAGGTCTTTTTTATTCTGGCGGAAAGGGGCTTCCTCAATATCTGTTAAAAATTCCTTCAGTATCCCCTCGTAAACCGGTTTCAGCGCCGACATGCTTCCCGACTGAACATACTTTTTTACGATGGCAGGCATGCCGCCAACAAGGGCATATTGGTGGAAAAGACTCAGGAGCTTATGGAAGCCGCCAACCGGGAAGGGAACTTCCTCAAAAGCGGCAATAGCTTCTTTGCTGCCGCAGGCTTTCAGGAATTCCTCGAAAGAGAATGGGTGAAGATACAAAGACCGGAATCCTGCAGGCAACTGGTGAAGCTGAATCGCACAGGAAATGATGATCTTCAGAAATGGCTTCCGGCGGATGATGTCCTCAGCCAGGTTGATAATCTGAGGGTCACGGCAGGCGCAGTCAAAGAAAATCAGCGTACTCTTTGCTGATGGGTCTTTCCCTTTCAGGAAGTAAAGTGTTTCAAGGAAATCTTCACTGGATCCCGATTTGCGGAAAATATCCAGGTCTTCTGCTGACTTAAGATCAAGACGGATGAACTGCCTGAAATTCCTGGAAGCGCCTTCCACCAGGGAGGTTTTACCGGTTTGCCTGGCTCCGTAAAGGATGAGCCCCGGCTCCGAATGATCGCTGAACCAATGGTTAAGCAGGGCGGATAATGTTCGTTCAAAGAATATCTTTGCCATAAAACAGAGTATAAAATTACAAATAATTGTCATAAAATAAAGGATAAAGCTATTTTAATTGAAATTCAGGATAAGATTGTTTGTCAGGTCTGAAGAATATCAATACCTTTGCACTCCTTTTTCAAAAGTAAATTTCAGAACATGGATACCTTAAGTTACAAAACAATCAGTGCCAACAAGGAAACCGTTTCCAAGGAATGGCTGCTGGTTGATGCTGAGGGCCAGATACTTGGCCGCCTTGCATCGAAAGTCGCAAAACTGCTCAGGGGGAAGATGAAAACCAATTATACCCCGCATGTTGATTGTGGCGACAATGTGATCATCATCAACGCTGAAAAAGTGTTGTTAACCGGGAAAAAGATGGATGACAAGAATTATGTTCGTCATACCGGATATCCGGGCGGACAGAGGATCAGGAATCCGCGTGAGCTTTTCGTGAAGAAACCTACAGAGGTCGTAGAGAAAGCTGTAAAAGGAATGCTTCCGAAGAACCGCCTGGGTGCCGCTCTTTTCCGTAACCTATATGTATACGCAGGAACCGAACATCAGCATCAGGCCCAGCAACCAAAACAGATTCAATTAACCTCAATCAAGTAATATGGAAATCATCAACACAATCGGCCGGAGGAAGACTGCTGTTGCAAGAATCTACGTCAGTGAAGGCCAGGGAAAAATCACTGTCAACGACCGGGATTACAAGGAATATTTTCCTACCCCTATATTGCAGTTCAAGGTTGTTGAACCTTTCGAAGTCACCAGCACCATGGGCCAGTATGATATAAAGGTCAATCTTGACGGAGGCGGAGTCAGGGGACAGGCAGAAGCTCTGGCCCATGCACTTTCAAGGGCATTGGTAAAGATCAATGCTGAATACAAACCTTTACTTAAAGCCAAGGGCTTCATGACCCGTGACCCGAGGATGGTAGAACGTAAGAAATTCGGCCAGAAGAAAGCCCGTAAAAGATTCCAGTTCAGTAAACGTTAATATTTTAAGAATTTTCATTCAAACGATATGTCCAGAACAAATTTTGATTCATTATTGGAAGCCGGTGTGCATTTCGGCCACCTGAGAAGGAAGTGGAATCCGGCCATGGCTCCTTACATATTTATGGAAAGGAATGGCATTCATATCATTGACCTCTACAAGACTATTGCCAAGATCGATGAAGCTGCCGCAGCCCTTAAACAAATTGCCAAATCTGGTAAACGCATTCTCTTTGTCGCGACTAAAAAGCAGGCAAAGGAGATCGTTGCCGAGCAGGTGAAGAGGGTCAACATGCCGTATGTTACCGAGCGCTGGCCCGGCGGTATGCTTACCAATTTTGCCACCATCCGTAAGGCAGTCCGCAAGATGGTTTCTATTGATAAACTGATGACCAGTCCTTCCTATAACAACCTTTCAAAGAAGGAGCGTCTTACAATAACCCGCGAGCGTGCAAAACTCGAGAAGAACCTTGGTTCAATCGCCGATCTTAACCGTCTGCCCGCAGCTATTTTTATTGTTGACATCCTGAAAGAACATATCTCCCTGGCAGAAGCTAAGAAACTTAACATTCCCACTTTTGCTATCGTTGATACCAACTCGGATCCGCGTAAGGTTGATTTCCCTGTCCCGGCTAACGACGATGCTTCGAAATCGATCAGCATTATCATTGAAACCATGGTCAATGCTATCGAAGAAGGTCTTGTTGAACGCAAGCTTGACCGCGACAAGAAAGCCGCAGATGAAGATAAAGGAGAACAGGACGAGGATTTTGAAGACAGGCTGAGAGATGATGAGATCGAGGATGAAGTCGCCGGTATCAAGCTGGCCATCAAAGACCCTGATGCGAAACTCACAAAAATGAAGACCGTTGAAGTTGAATCCGAAGAAAAAAAGACTCAGAGGAAGAGGATCAACAAACCGGTAGGCAGGACTAAAAAATAATTATTAATACAGTAAACAGTAATACAAAATGAATATAACCGCAGCGGATGTAAATAAACTTCGCCAGATGACCGGCGCAGGTATGATGGATTGCAAAAAAGCTCTGCAGGAATCTGAGGGTGATTTTGATAAAGCCATTGACAACCTCAGGAAAAAAGGTCAGAAAATTGCAGGCAAGCGTGCCGACAGGGATGCCAACGAAGGATTCGTTGTTGCAAAAACTTCCGATGACAAGACCTATGCAGCTGTAGTGATGGTGAACTGCGAAACTGATTTCGTAGCGAAAACTCCGGAATTTCAGCAATTTGCAAAGGATGTCCTTGAAGCAGGAATGAGAGCTAAAGCTCATTCAGCAGCCGACCTCATGCCCCTCGCAATCGGCACCTCAACCGTGGATTCCCGTATGAACGACATGCTGGGAAAAACAGGAGAGAAGATTCAGATCGCACATTGGGAAGTGATCGACGCCCCGGTGGTTGTTGCATACAATCACCATGGCAACCGCCTTGCCACCATTCTCGGAATGAGTCCTAAAGAAGGAAATAACGTTGAAGAGGTTGCATACGAACTGGCAAAACAGGTTGCAGCAATGAATCCTGTTGCAGTTGACAAGGGCGATGTTGCCCAGTCTATTATCGACCGCGAACTTGAGATCGGCAAGGAACAGGCCCGCCAGGAAGGCAAACCTGAAGAAATGCTGGAAAAGATTGCTGCCGGTAAACTAAACAAGTTTTACAAGGACAGCACCCTGCTGAACCAGGAATACATTAAGGACAGCAAGAAGACCTGTGCCCAATATATCGCAGATCATGACAAAAACCTCAAAGTAACCGGATTTAAGAGGCTTCAGTTAGGGGCGTAATTATTTCGGTTAATAATAAATCCGGGATTATCTTTGTTACAGGGTAATCCCGTTTTTTTTCCATGCCACAGAAGGAATCAGTAAAAACAATGTTCAATGCGATAGCAGGAAGCTATGACTTCCTGAATCACTTTCTTTCATTTGGGATTGACAAGCTTTGGCGAAAACGTCTTGTACGGGAGATAATGAAATCAAAGCCTTCGCATGTGCTGGATCTTGCAACAGGAACTGCTGATCTGGCTATTGCGCTTCACCAGAAGGGAAAAATCAGGATCACAGGGGCGGATATCTCGGAGAAAATGATGGAAGCAGGCAGGAATAAAATTGCAAACGGAGGGATGACCGGTGCAATAAAACTGGTATACGGAGATGCCGAAAACCTGAAGTTTGCAGATCAGTCCTTCGATGCAGTTATGATAGCTTTCGGGGTCAGGAATTTTGAAGACCTGGAGAAAGGGATTTCCGAGATGAAACGGGTCCTGAAAAAAGGAGGCTGTGTAATGATCCTTGAATTCTCACATCCTGAATCATTCCCGGTAAAGCAGTTCTACGGCTTTTATTCCCGTTACATCATACCCATCATGGGAAGAATAATCTCCTCTCATCCTTCAGCATATAATTACCTGCCCGAAACTGTCGCCAAATTCCCGTCGGGTAAAGCATTTCTGAATGTCATGATTAAAACAGGCTTTGAAGAATGCCGGCAGATCAGCCTTTCGGGAGGCATTGCCTCCATCTACACAGGCATAAGGCCTTAATTTTGCAGGGATCTTCAAGTGCCGGCGTGGTTTCAGGGCAAAATAAACCGCAAAAAACATCGTTAGTTAATGTTTAAGGTTATTACTATTTGAAAGACAGAAGATTTTTCATTTTTGCCTGTATTGTTATTGCTCTCTTTTTCAGCTTTCCTGCCAAAAGCCAGAAAAGCATTGTCATCAATATGCCCAGATATGATGATGAGATGTTTCATGCGGGCTTTGTCCTTGGCGGCAATATGAGTTATCTCACTGTTCGGCCCATTGCCAATATGCAGCATATTGTCTGGGATTCGACCTATATCCCCGATATTCTGCCTTTGCCTTTGGGCGCCAGGGTGATGAGCATTGAATCACGACCGGCCCCCGGATTTACCATCAGCATCATAGGCGATATGAGATTGGGACCCCTTTTCAACCTCAGGTTTATACCATCACTTAGCTTCGGCGACAGGGACCTCCTGTATAATATCATGGTTTACACCAAAAAAGATACCACCATGATGAGTATAACCAAGAAGGTTCCATCAACCTATATTAACTTTCCCCTGGAGATTAAATATAAAGCTTTGAGGTATAACAATTTCAGACCCTATTTACTGTCCGGGGTACAATATACTCTTGACCTTGCCTCCCAGGCAAAAAAACGGGAACAGCGGAATTCGGACCAGAAGATCGTTAAATTCAACCAGAACGATGTTTATATCGAAGCCGGCGTTGGTTTTGATTTCTACAATGAATGGTTCAAACTTGGAGTCGAACTTAAAATGATGTACGGTATAATGGACGTCCTCAAACGTGAACATAACATTTATACTGATCCCATTGCAAAGCTGAACTCCAAAATTTTCCAGCTTAGCTTTACCTTTGAATAAGCCTTTCGGCGGTTTTCGTATCTTTGCATTCAAATCAAGTCATCATGGATCGAATCGCGGTTTTTCCTGGCTCTTTTGACCCGGTCACCAAGGGGCATGAATCCATTATACGACGTTCGTTAAGCCTTTTTGACAAACTGATCATCGCCCTGGGGGAAAATGCAGGGAAATTATCATATTTTACAATGGATCAGCGACTTGGCTGGCTTCATGAATTATTTGACAGCGAGCAAAAGATAGAGATAGGATATTACAGCGGACTAACGGTGGATTTCTGCAGGGCCAAAGGCGCCAGGTTTATCCTGAGAGGGCTTCGCACCAGTGCCGATTTTGAATTTGAACGCGGGATAGGTCAGATGAATAAACTGATGGTACCGGAGCTTGAGACAGTATTCCTTTTATGTGAACCGGAATACGCCTCACTCAGTTCTTCTATTGTACGGGATATCCTCAGGCACGGGGGTGATGCGGGGATGTTCATTCCGGAAGGAATCAAAATAGGTAGCGAGAAGTGAGGTAGCGAGGTAGCGAAATATATTTTCATAAATGATTAAGGATAAAAATAAAAACAAACATTAAAGACCAGATATGAAACAGAGTATTATCGTTGCATTTTTTCTTTTTATAGTGTGGACTGCTTTTTCCCAGGCTCAAAAGGTATATATCACTGGTGTTGCGCCGGGAGCGGGAGGGAAGTTCATTGTTCTTTCAACTGTTTCTGACTATCTCACAAATACCGAAATAACCCTGGCCAGGGCGCCGATTGACTCCAGCGGGAACTTTCAGATGACCCTGACCACCGATAAAACAATCGTGGGTAAAATGTCTATTGATTTCCACAGTGCCGGGTTCTACATCACACCGGGAAAAACTTATGATATAAATATACTTCCTTACAAATACGATGAGGTTAAGGAACAGAATCCTTTTATCAATTCAGCCAATCTCCAGATGGAACTGAAGAACCTGCCCCAGGATGATCTGAATTATGTGCTCGGAGAGTTCGACCGTATTTATAATGCTTTCCTTGTTGAACATTTCAACGGGCTTTACCGTGAACATAACAGGGTGCTTCTCGATACCCTGAGAGGGAACGTCGCGCTTACTTTAGGCGCGCCTACCGATCCTTATGCTATGAGTTACATGGAATATAAAATCGCTAACGTGGTTCAGCTTGTTCAGTTGATGGGTCCTGAAATGATTGCTTATAACTATTTCACGACTAAACCGGTGCTGTATGACAATATGATGTACATGGACTTTTTCAATACCTACTTCAATAAATACATGTTTGCCGTTTCGAGGATTTTGAAAAAGAATGATTACCATGCCCTGCTGACGACCCAGGATCCATATTCAGCCCTGCTGAAAGCTCTTGCAGCCGATACCCTGCTGAAACCTTCCAGGCTCAGGGAGCTTGTCCTGATAAAAGGGCTCATGGATATGTACAATACTTCAGGTGACGACAAGAAAAATATTATTGCGGTTTTAAAAACCATTGAACAGAAAAGCACGGCTTCCGAAGCCCGCCTGATCGCCGGTAATGTTGTAAAGACCTTAACCCATCTGCAGCCCGGCACGCCCGCGCCTTTATTCGAGTTAAGGAACAGGAGCAACAGCTCTACCATTAAACTGGATTCCCTCCGTGGAAAGGTGGTGGTCCTTAATTTCTGGACCTCATATTGTGTAGGCTGCACCGATGAACTTGATAACCTGAAACCTTTGACGGAGAAATTCAAAGACAAGGTTTTATTCGTAAGTATATCCTCGGAATACTCCAGGCTCAGGATGCGTTATTATGTGGATATGAAAAAGGACTGGGACTGGTTATTCCTCCATATCGGCGATCAGACTGATGTGCTTAAGGAGTATGATGTTCGTTCCCTGCCTTTATATGTTATTATCGATAAAGACGGCAACATATACAAATATGCCGCCGAGTTGCCCAGCAGCGGGCTTGAAAACACCATCGAACAATTATTACAATCATCGAAATAATGCGGCAGCTGCCTTACCGGCAAAAAGAAAAGTATGCTTGATATTTTTAAAAAATTTCTGGGAAGCAAGTCAGCACGGGATATTAAATTAATTAATCCTCTCGTGGATGCTGCGGTTGAACTAGCACCGGCTATAGCTGAATTGAGTAATGATCAGCTGAGAGCCAAAACCATTGAATTCAAACAGCGGATAAAGGACAGGATAAACGAAAAGCAGCAGGAGATCACTGAACTTCGTACAAGGCTGAACTCCGACGAGATCCCCATCGATGAAAAGGAAAGCTTTTACAAAGAGCAGGACAAACTGGAGAAGGAAGAATATGAACTAATTCAGGATGAACTCAAATCCATACTTCCTGAGGCTTTTGCAGTGATCAAGGAGACTGCCCGCAGGTTTGTCGACAACGAATGGGTGGAAGTGACCGCCAGCGAAATGGACCGCGACATGGCCACACGCCGCAACAGTGTCGAGATTGTTGGTGATATTGCCCGGTACAGGAATTCATGGATCGCTGGAGGTAACCTGATCCGCTGGGATATGGTGCATTACGACTGCCAGCTCATAGGCGGTGTTGTTTTGCACGAAGGTAAGATCGCCGAAATGGCGACGGGTGAAGGGAAAACCCTTGTAGCCACCCTTTCAATGTACCTGAATGCCCTCCCTGGGCGTGGTGTGCATCTGGTTACTGTTAACGATTACCTTGCCCGCCGTGACTCTGAATGGATGGGTACATTGTTTGAATTTCATGGTCTTACCGTCGATTGTATCGACAAGCACGAGCCCAACTCCAATGCCAGGAGGAATGCGTATAATGCGGATATCACTTACGGTACAAACAATGAATTCGGCTTCGACTACCTCCGCGACAACATGACCAGCAATCCTGAGGAAATGGTGCAGCGTCCGCATAACTACGCCATTGTCGATGAGGTTGACTCAGTTCTTATCGATGATGCACGTACACCCCTGATCATCTCAGGGCCTACTCCCAAAGGCGAAAACCAGCTGTTCGAAGAACTCAAACCCCAGGTCGTTAAACTTTACAATGCACAGCGGAACCTGGTCACAAAATTGCTTGCCGAAGCCAAGCAACTGAGCTCCGATCCCAACAATTCAGAGAATCTGAAAAAAGCGGGTGAACAGATATTACGCTCCCACCACGGACTTCCGAAGAACAAGGCGCTTATAAAATTCCTCAGTGAATCGGGGATGAGGGCTCTTATGCAGAAGACAGAGAACTTCTACATGCAGGAACAGTCAAAGAACATGCATATCATCGACGATGAGCTTTACTTCATTATAGATGAGAAAAACAATACTATCGAACTTACCGAAAAAGGGATTGACCTACTCACCGAATCCTACCAGGATTCTTCTTTTTATATTCTGCCGGATATGGGAGCGGTTCTCGCCGACCTGGAACGCTCGGGGCTCTCCGATCTGGAGAAGGTCGAAAAAAAGGATGCCCTGATGCTCGATTATTCCGTCAAATCCGAGAGGGTGCATACCGTGAACCAGCTCATCAAAGCCTATGCCCTTTTTGAAAAGGATGTGGAATACGTGGTGATGGACAATAAAGTGAAGATCGTTGACGAACAGACCGGCCGTATTCTCGAAGGCCGCCGTTATTCCGAAGGTCTTCACCAGGCCATTGAAGCCAAGGAAAGTGTGAAAGTGGAAGCGGCTACCCAGACCTATGCCACCATCACCCTGCAAAATTATTTCAGGATGTACAAGAAACTCGCCGGAATGACAGGTACTGCCGAGACTGAAGCAGGTGAGTTATGGGATATCTACAAACTGGATGTAGTGGTAATTCCCACAAACCGTAAAGTCATCCGCGACGACAGGGAAGATCTCGTTTATAAAACTAAACGCGAGAAATTCAATGCGGTGATAAAAGAGATACAGGACCTTACCGAAAAAGGCAGGCCGGTGCTGGTCGGCACCACCTCGGTTGAGACCTCCGAATTGCTCAGCAGGATGCTCAAGAGGGTAAATGTGCCGCATAATGTGCTGAATGCCAAACTACATGCCAAGGAAGCCGACATCGTTGCAGAGGCAGGTAAGGCTGGAACGGTTACTATCGCCACCAATATGGCTGGCCGTGGAACTGACATCAAGCTGGGCCCCGGTGTAAAAGACGCGGGCGGTCTGGCCATCATTGGTACTGAACGGCATGAATCCCGCCGTGTCGACAGGCAGCTCAGGGGCCGTTCGGGACGCCAGGGCGATCCGGGTAGTTCGCAATTCTTTGTTTCCCTCGAGGATGACCTGATGCGTATGTTCGGCTCCGAACGTATCGCCAAGATCATGGACAGCCTCGGGATCAAGGAGGGAGAAGTGATCCAGCATTCCATGATCACCAGATCCATAGAACGGGCTCAGAAGAAAGTAGAGGAAAACAATTTCGGTATCCGTAAGCGACTGCTGGAATATGACGATGTGATGAACATCCAGCGTGACGGAATCTACAAAAAAAGGAATCATGCACTTTTCGGAGACCGTCTCGCCGTCGATATTGCAAACATGATGTATGATGTGTGCGAAACGATTGTACTGGATCATCATGAAGGGAACGACTACGAGGGATTCAAGTTCGACCTGATCAAGGAATTTGCCGCCGAGCCCCCGATGAAGGAACAGGAATTCCACCAGATGAATGCCTCCGAGGTTTCACAGTCGCTGTTCGATTACATTTACAAGCGTTATAAGCATAAGGGAGAGAACATTGCTTTAAAAACTTTCCCGGTCATAAAAGATGTTCTTGACAATGAACCGAGGTACGAGAATATTGCAATACCGGTAACCGACGGTCTGAAGAACATGCAGGTGGTTGTAAACCTGCGTAAAGCCTTTGATGATAAAGGGAAAGAAGTCGTGCTGTCGATTGAAAAAGGCATTGTCCTTTCGTTGATAGACAATGCGTGGAAGGAACATCTGCGCGAGATGGACGACCTCAAACAGTCGGTTCAGAATGCGGCCTACGAGCAGAAAGATCCCCTCCTGATCTATAAATTCGAATCCTTTGAACTCTTTAAAACAATGGTTCAGAGGACTAATAAGGAGATCCTTTCGTTCCTGATCAAGGCCGATGTGCCCATACAGGTTGAGAACGTAAAAGAAGCGCAGTTGCCTAAGAGGACCGACCGGGGACGATTAAGAGAAGAACGTTCCGACCTGTTGTCGCAGGCTAATACGGATACCCAGGATAAATCGCGCCCCCAGCCTGTGAAGGTTGAAAAAAAGGTTGGCAGGAATGACCCCTGTCCCTGCGGTAGCGGGAAGAAGTACAAGAATTGCCATGGAGCAACACAATAACAGGTAGCGAGGTAGCGAGAAGCGATGTAGCGAAATAATTTCGCTTCTCGCTACCTCACTACCTGGAATGTTTCACAAAAATCGAAAAGAATGAAACTTACACGTATCCTTCTGAAACTTTCCGGAGAGGCCCTGCAGGGCAAACAGGGTTACGGAATTGATCCGGACCGCCTGCTTGATTATGCCAAAGAGATAAAATCTGCCACCGACAAAGGAATACAGATTGCCATTGTGATTGGGGGCGGAAATATATTCAGGGGGCTGCAGGGAACGAAATATGGCATTGACCGCGTCCAGGGAGACTATATGGGCATGCTTGCAACGGTGATCAACAGTATGGCTTTACAGGATGCGCTGCTGAAACTGGGGGTTAAAGTGAAACATCTCGGGGGTATTGCCATTGATCCCCTTTGCGAACGCATGAGCCGTGAAAAAGCCATATCAGGTCTTGAAGAAGGCCTTGTGGTTCTGATCTCCGGTGGAACCGGGAACCCGTACTTTACAACCGATACGGCATCCGCATTAAGGGCTATCGAGATAAAGGCAGATGCCATACTTAAAGGCACCAGGGTTGACGGGGTTTATTCGGCCGATCCCGAGAAAGACAGGAACGCGAAGAAATACGATACGCTGAGCTTTGACGAAGCCATTGAAAAGAATCTGAAAATAATGGACTTAACGGCTTTCACCCTATGCAGGGAAAATAACCTGCCCATCATAGTGTTCGACATGAACAGGAAAGGCAACCTGCTTAAACTGGTCCAGGGAAAAATGACAGGAACCATCGTACAAAAGTGATAATTTTGAATAGCAAACAAAAGATCTGAACTATGCACGAAGAATTAGAGTTCACGCTTGAGGAAGCCAGGGAAGGAATGCAGAATGCATTGCACCATCTCGAGAAAGAGATCCAGAAACTCCGTGCCGGCAAAGCCAATCCTCAAATGCTTGAAGGAGTGAAAATCGATTATTACGGGGTGATGACATCAATTGACCAGACTGCGAACATCAGTTCCCCTGATGCCAGGCAGATCATTGTTCAACCCTGGGATAAAAGCGTGCTGAGCCTTATTGAAAAAGCGATACTGGCTGCAAACCTTGGATTCAACCCGAAAAACGAAGGGGAAATTCTGAGGATACAGGTTCCTCCTCTCACCGAGGAACGCCGCCGCGACCTGGTGAAAAAAGCCCGGAATGAAGCTGAAAATGCAAAGATCAGTATCCGCAACATCCGTCGAAATGCCAATGAAACAGCCAAAAAACTGAAAAAGGACGGGGTTCCCGAAGATGAAGTTGAAAAAGCTGAGGCTGATATTCAGAAAGCCACGGATGACTTTATCAGCCAGGTCGACAGGATCCTTGAAATCAAGGAAAAGGATATAATGACTGTATAATTTTTCGGGGACCTGTTAGGTTTACAGCCGGAAAAGTCCTACTTTCGACGCACTAATTTTACTGTCATGAAGGATGTTGCTGTTGACCAGGATCTTGTTTCATACTGCGGTTTGTATTGCGGGGCCTGTAAAAAATTCGTTACCGGAAAATGCCCTGGATGTCATGAGAACAATAAAGCTGAATGGTGCACTGTTAGGGCCTGCAACCTTCAGAATCATTACCAGAGCTGCGCCGACTGCAAAGAGTTTCTAAACCCGATGGATTGCAGGAAATACAATAACTTTTTCTCTAAATTCTTCGCACTTGTTTTCCGTTCCGACCGCGCTGCCGGTATAGCAAAAATTAAAACCGACGGCTATCGTGCCTTCGCGGCATTCATGGCAGTGCGTAATCTCCAGTCGATAAAAAAGAAATAACGATTAACCGTGCTTGCTGATCCTCTGCAGGCGTTCAGGGTCATTCAATAAAATTTTCTTCCCTTCCACCGTTATAACCCCTTCGTTGTGGAATTTTCGAAGTGTATGTATCACATTTTCTTTTGAGCAGCCTGCAAATTCAGCAAATTCCTGGCGTGACAGGGAAAGCACAAACTCATTGTTTAAATAAATGTTCTGTGAGAGGAATATCAGGATATCGGCAATCCTTCCGTTCACCTGCTTATGAGCAAGGCTAATGAAATTAAAAATCGAACTGCGGAAGACATCCGTGATGAACTGTAGCATTTTGAACAGGTACAAGGTATTCCCCAGGGCGATCCGCGTGAGCATGGCAACATCGATGGTGCAGCCTTCACAATCCTCGATGGCGCATACCGAGAACAGGTTGAACTCTGCATTTACCAGGTTTGCCCCGCCGATGAGAGCAGGAGCTTTATTAATGGAAAGAATGAGATTTTTCCCGTTATCATCCTCATAATTGAACTTGATGATACCTTTTCTTAAGAAAAGGAAATGGGTTGATTTCGCACCCTGCTTTAAAATCACTTCCCCTTTCTTGTAACGGAGCTGCACCGATTTGGACCTAAGCTTTTCAAATTCCTCTTTCTGGATATACTGGCAACTGATTGTCTTGAAAAGACAAGAGTCACATTCGAAAAAACGCTGGTGATTGGGCAGGCTCATATGGTATTTTCAACAAAAATACTTGAATTACATATAACCAAAGGTGAAATAATGCATTTTTTAATGTATTACACAACAGGTAAAACACAATTTTCTTTCAGCCCTGTGTAAAATATTGGCTTTCAGTATCTCCGTATTTTTGTAACGAAATAATTTATTCGGGAATAACCCGGCTCTTATAAAAACTTTATACATGGACATACAAAGCATTTGCGTTATCGGGGGCTTCGGAAAAACAGGCGAGGTTGAAAAAGTGGAACGATTTGAACTGAAGATGGGCGACATCATCAGTATTGTCGGTCCTACAGGATGTGGCAAGACCACACTGATCAATGATATTGAGCTGTTTGCAAACCAGAACACTCCATCAGGCCGCACGGTACTGATCAACGGAGAAACCATGCCCGAAGATTTCAACTTCGACCCCAAGGAACACCCTATCGCCCTCATCTCACAGCATACCAATTTCCTCTCGGACCTTCCCGTGGGAGAATTTCTGAAAATTCATGCAAAGGTGAGAGGGGCCTCAGATCCCGAAAGGTTGATCAGCGAAACACTGGAGTTCGCCAACCAGCTTACCGGTGAAGCGATCATCCTCGCAACCGGGATGACAGAGCTTTCAGGAGGGCAGACCCGTTCGCTTCTGATCGCCGATGCAGTGATCATCGGCAATTCGCCCATCATCCTGCTCGATGAGATCGAGAATGCCGGGATCCACCGTACGAAAGCGCTTGAGCTGCTGAAACAGTACAGGAAGATCTTTGTATTTGTGACCCATGATCCGCATATCGCACTTTTATCGGATTTCAGGATCATCATGAGAAACGGAGCCATGGAGAAACTTATTTGCACCAATCCTGAAGAACGTAAAGTCGCTGGGGAACTGGGCAAAATTGATAACCTCATGCTGAACTTCCGCACCTATATCCGTAATGGGCAGGAGATCTCACACAGTATGATGAAAGAACAGTTGAACATTCTTACGCTAACAAGATAAACTATGAGACTCATAATTTTTGCCGGACCCCCGACCTGCGGGAAGACTACCGTTATAAGGCAGGTCATCAGAAGAATGATCAAGAAAGGTCACAAGCCTGCCTATCTTAAAATTGATGTTCTCTACGCCGACGAGGATAAAATCATCCGTGATGAATTCAATATCCCTTCGAGGAAGCTGTATTCGGGTGAATTATGCCCCGATCACTGCAATGTGGTGGTCCTTGATGAAGCGGTTGAATGGGCTCAGAAAGAGGGCGCTGATTTCCTTTTCGTTGAAACGGCAGGCTTATGCCTTCGTTGTTCACCCTACGTCGAAAATTCACTGGGGGTCGTGGTTCTCGAGGCCACCAGCGGGATGAACCTGCCTTATAAAATCGGCCCCATGCTCACCCTTGCCGATATTGCCGTCATCACCAAAATTGACCTTATATCCCAGGCCGAACGGGAAGTATTCAGGTACAGGGTACTTGAAGCCGCCAAAGAAATCAGGGTGGTCGAAAGCAACGCCCTCTATGGCATCGGAATAGATCCCATCGTTAAACACATCGAAACGACGAATGAACTCGAGTTTCCGATGTTCCTCAGGGGGAATCCCCCGGTAGGGACCTGCACTATCTGCGTAGGGAAAAAGGAAATCGGTGCAAAGAATCATTTCGGAGTACTGCGGACGATGGAGCACGATTTATTTTACATAGGGGAATGATGCGAAGTCACCGGCCTGTCGGCCTTATAAAAAAGCAATGAGGAATCCGCTGATATACCTTGATAATGCTGCAACAACCTGCCTCGATCCCGGCGTTGCTGAAACCATGCAAATCACAGGCCGTGAAATATATGGTAACGCTTCAAGCCTGCATTCCATAGGAACAATGGCCCATGAGAAGCTGGAGCAGGCCAGGGAAGAATGTGCAAGACTGATAGGGGCGAAAGCTGAGGAGATCTTCTTTACCGGCAGCGGAACAGAATCAAATAACCTGGCCCTGAAGGGCATTGCGTTTGCCAATGCCCGCAGGGGGAAGCACATCATTGTATCCTCCATTGAACATGATTGCATACTCAGGACTGCAGCCTGGCTTGAAAAGCAGGGTTTTTTGGTTACTTATCTGCCTGTCGACAGGCAGGGAATCATTGACCTGGATGCCCTGGAAAATTCAATTACCGGCCGCACCATTCTTGTTTCGGTAATGCATGCCAACAATGAGATCGGAACCATAGAGCCTGTTGAAGAGATAGGCAGGCTTTGCCGTGAACGTAATGTTTACTTCCATTCCGATGCCTGCCAGACGTTCGGCAAAGTGCCTGTAAATGTGGATGCGATGAAGGCAAGCCTGCTGACAATCAATGCGCATAAATTACACGGGCCAAAGGGAGTGGGAGCTCTTTATATAAGATCGGGAGTGGCTGTTGAACCCTTGCTACATGGGGGCGGACAGGAGAAAGGGATTCGCTCATCCACAGAGAACGTTCCAGGGATCACAGGCTTTGTAATGGCGGCTAAAACTGCACTGAAAGACATGGACTCAGAGACGGGCAGGATCAATGGTTTGCAGGAGAGAATCATCAGCTCGATCACGAAGAACATCCCGGGTGTGTATTTCAACGGCTCCCTGGGGAAACGCCTGCCGCATAATATCAATTTCTGCATCGAAGGACTGGAAGGCGAAGGCATACGGCTGCAGCTGCTGCTTGACGAAGCGGGAGTTTGCGTTTCAACTGGATCGGCCTGCTCATCGAACGACGGAGGGAATCCCTCGCATGTACTTAAGGCTATCGGGCTGGATCCTTTCCAGGCAAGGGGAGGAATCAGGATAAGCCTTGGACGGTACACGTCCCAAAGTGAAGTGGATAGGTTCCTTACTATCCTCTTTGAAAAAATCAAACTTCTTAATCCTATTTTTTAAGACTGCGGATGACATCCCCCGAAAAAATAAAGTCTGTTGCCCTCGGCAGGGAATTGAATGCAGATGATATCCGTTTCCTGCTTTCACTTGAAGATCCCGAAGAAATCCGGATACTGGGAGCCCTGGCTTATGAAGTGAAAAAGGAAAATGTGGGCAACAGGGTCTACTACCGCGGCCTTATTGAATTTTCAAACATTTGCAGCAAAGACTGCCTCTATTGCGGGATCAGGAAAAGCAATGCCGAACCCCGCAGGTTTACCATGACCGCGTTGGAGATCATCGACGCAGCCATGTTTGCTTACAGGAACCGCTATGGTTCAATAGTACTCCAGAGCGGAGAACGCACAGGAAAGACATTTACAGGTTTTATAACTTCAACGATCAGGAATATCAGGGCCGTTACCGACGGCAAACTCGGGATCACCCTTTCGTGCGGCGAACAAAGCCGGGAAACCTATGAAGAGTTTTTTAATGCCGGGGCCCACCGTTACCTGCTGAGGATAGAAACTTCAGACCGGGAACTTTACGGTAAACTGCATCCACGGGACCGGTACCATGACTTCGATGCCCGGATGCAATGCCTGCGGATACTTAAGGAAACAGGATTCCAGGTGGGCACAGGGGTCATGGTGGGCCTGCCTTTCCAGACCATTGACCACCTTGTCAAAGACCTGATTTTCATCAGGGAAATTGATGCCGACATGATAGGCCTGGGCCCTTATATCGAGCATTCACAGACCCCATTGTATGCTTACAGGGATCAGTTATGGCCTCAGAAGGACAGGCTTATGATGACATTGAAAATGATTGCCGTTCTCAGGATCATGATGAAGGATATCAATATTGCTTCAGCCACCGCTCTCCAGGCTATTGACGGTTTTGGACGTGAAAGAGCCCTGAAGTACGGGGCCAATGTGATCATGCCCAGCCTGACGCCAAGGGATCATCGTAAGGATTACCTTCTTTACGAGGATAAGCCCTGCATTGAAGAAGACCGTGAAGAGTGCAAAGATTGCCTTGAAACAAGGATCAGGATGGTGGGGGATGAGGTCGGCTGGGATGAATGGGGAGATTCGTTGCATTTCAGAAACAGGAAACTTTAAATTTAAACCATATGTTCAAAGAAAACAATGTTCAGACAAGTGTCGCCCTTCCGGGCCTTGATTGCGGCGCATGCGGGTTTCGTACCTGTGATGCTTTCAGCAGCCATCTCAATGCCAACCCGGGTGACCTTAAACTCTGCATCCATATTGAAAACCAGGCCACGAAACCGCTGGACCCGGTTGCCTGCCTGAGTTGTCATCATGTGGGCCTGGGCGAAAAGCTAGGCTGGCAGGATAATCTAAAGCGGGAATTTGATTTTGTACTGGATTCCTTTGATAATGAACCCGGCCCCAGGGAAACCATCCTTCCTTATAACCCGGCCCTTGTAAAAGATCTGGGAGTAAAGAAAGATGACATCATGATAGGCCGTCCCATGGGCATGTCATGCGGCTGCCCGGTGACCCATTGCGGTGTTGTAACTGGCGTAGATGCCCGTAACGGGATCATCAACTGGTGCGTTACAGGCCCTCTGAAACCCCGTTCCCAGGGATTCATCGACATAGGGTATTATGTAGCCCAGGGTTACGAAGGCCTGATTAAAGAATACCGCAGCGAAATAAAACTCGGGATGCGCTACTGGTTCCTGCCCCGCCGCTGCATGCTCCAATGGAGGCATAGCGGCCTGGTCAATGCCGTCACAAAGCTCAAAGACGGTGGTTACAAGGTAAGGATCGAAGGTTTGTTTATCGGATAGCATGCTGCCCCGGAGGATCTGCATGCTAAACTTCTCCTCCTCCCTTCAGCGGCGAAAGATCCATCAGGAATTTTCTGAAATTTCTTTGCTTAGGCGCAAGTTTTTCCGATCACGGTTGTCCAATAGATAAACATAGTGTTAAACCAATAAACAGAAACAATGAAAACCATGATCGGAAGAATCCTGCCTTTGGGCCTTTTACTTGTGTTTGCAGTTTACGGGTATTCACAGAATACGGCAACAACCGCCCCTGCAAAGGATACTAAAACCACGACGGCTGCCTCGTGCAGCGGGAAAAGTATGGAGAATTGCAAAACCAGCTGCACAAGTCACGATAAAGCAAAGTGCGGAGGCGAAACAAAATCCTGCTGCAAGGAAAGTACCGGCAGCAACTGCTGCAAAGGTAAAAGCGGAACAAGCGGATGCCAGGACAAGTCAGGCACAACCAAGGCAACAACTCCTGAGAAGGCAACCACCCCTAAAAAGTAATCAGGGTAATTATAAGGGTCAGGCTGGATTGTTATTCAATTTAGCCTGACCTTTGCTTTGATTTCAAGCTTGCCAATGACCGATTCTGAACTGATCCATGGAATACTTGGGCGTGACCGCCAGGCTTTTCAGTACCTGGTGGATAAATATCAGAAACAGGTGGTTAAAACAGCTTATTATTTTACAGGCAATATGGAAGATGCTGAAGACCTTTCCCAGGATATCTTCCTGGAAATTATTGATTCTGCAGCTTCCTTCCGCCACTCAGCAGCCTTATCCACATGGATCTACAGGATCACGGTGAACCGTTCACTGAACCAGGTGAAGCGTAACAAGAGAAGGGAGATATTCCAGAGGATGGGGCAGATGTTTACAGGAAGCGATGGTGGCAAGGTCTCAGGGTTTACAGCCACAGACCAGGGTATGCCTCACGAGCAAACAGAGAACAGGATGCTTCTGAGAAAAGCCGTAGGAGGCTTACCTGAGAACCAGAGGATTGCTTTCGTGCTGAACAAATACGAGGAACTGTCGTACAAAGAGATCTCAGAGGTCATGAACCTCAGCCTCTCATCAGTTGAATCACTTATTCACAGGGCCAGGCTGAACTTGCAGAAACAACTGCTTGTTCACTTCCCCGAATATCAAAAGAAATGAATACTGACTGCAAATTCATCCGGGATAACCTGTTCGATATACAGGACAACCTGCTGCCGGAAGCCGGAATGGCGAGGTCCCGGGAGCACCTTGCCGGATGCCCAGGCTGTGCTTCGATGCTTTCTTCAATATCCTCTGTTAACGAACTTATCGAAGAAGAAAAAAAAGTCTCCTTCAACCCGTTTCTCGGTACGCGGATCCTGCTGAAGATCGATGCACACAATGCCGTTAACGGCCATCGCGGCATGCCGCAGTTTCCCCGTCTCCTTAGGCCCCTGATGGCTGCTGCACTTATTATACTCGCGGTGCTTACAGGCTTTTTCGCCGGTAAGCAGGGAAGTTCAATCAGGCGTCAAACATCAGGACCGGACCTGAATATCATGAAATCCGAGCTGTTCATATCCGAACTTAATGATGAAGATAAAACAATAGAATTGTATAAATAAACCCGGGCTATGAATTATTTCAATAAAAACAGGCTGGTGTTCTGGATCATGATCCTGGTGATCCTGATCAATATTTCGGCATTCACCACTTTCTACATATTTTACAAAACAGATAAGGCCGCAGCGGCTGCCGATACTGTCTGCTGCAGCGGAACCTGCCGGGTATTGAATGAAAAACTGGGCCTGAACAGCGAACAGGCCGCCAGGGTGTCTGCCATCAACAGGCAATTCAGGGAGAAGACCGAACCCATTGTCGGAGATATCAAGGAAACCCGTGTTGCTATGCTTGACGAGCTTTCTCTTGAAAAGCCCGATACTGCAAAACTAACTGCTTACACCGAAAAGATCGGTGAACTTCAGAAAATCCTCCAGAAAGCTGCAATTGACCAGTTTCGACAGCTCAAACAGGTTTGCACTGCGGAGCAATGCCGCAAATTATCCTCTATCTATTCAGAAGTTTACGGCTGCAGTAAAATGGGCAGGGAAGGGGGAGGTTGTATTCAAAACCAGGCCCCTCAGGGACAGGAAAACAAGGCCTGCGATAAAAATCCATGACCATTTTTTCCTTCTGATTCAATCCTATTATTTACTTTTGTACACAGCCAGGGGTACTTTCACTGATCTTCATCGGTGAAGTTGAAAAGGGAACCCGGTTAAAAACCGGGGCTGTGCCCGCAGCTGTGAGTTCATGAATAACGGCCGTTATCTCCTTGTCACTGTTCCTTCAATGGGACGGGAAGACTTTGTGCCGGAACAAGCCAGAAGACCTGCCTCAGGCTGCAGAAATCGACTTTCGGGTCAAAGGTTGATGAATAAAAAATTAACTCAATTTTTATTACAATGAGATTTAAAAGTTTACTGTTCCCTGTAGTGACATGTTCACTGCTCATGTTCTCAACACATTCAAACGCCCAGGGTTCCTATGTAAAACAAGTCATTACAGCCAATTCAGGCAAGTTTGAGTATAACCCTCCTTACACCGATTATGTTACTCTGGAGTCCTATAATCCACAGACAACACAGATCTACAATTTCGGCGCCATTTATACTCAATCAGCCCAGAATATACTGATAAGCGGGCATTTCGCATTTTTTACAGCCCAGGATTCCATTGCAAAGTACGATCTCAATACCTTTCAGAGGATTTCAGCAATCGCCGATTCAGGGCTTAACCTTATGGCCATGTACAAAGGAAGGTTGCTGGTTTCAAAGCAATATCCTGTAACCCGGGGATATCTTGAGGTGCTTGATACTTCGAACCTGGCCCTGGTGGCAACTATATCCGGCATTTCGGGTGACTGCGGCGGGATTGTTATTGCAAGCGACACAGTATATGTTGCAGTAAACGGGGGATGGATGGGTACCGAAGGCAAACTGGCCATCGTTGATCCTTCATCATGGACCCTTAAAACTGAAGTGAACTTCGGGCATAAGGCCATCGGCATCTTTAATCTATACAGGTATAAGGACAAGATCATTTCAGTTAACAAAACACCTTACGGTGTTGTAGATACCGGGAGCATCACAGTGTACACCGCATCAACCAGGGGTTTCAACAATGTTTTCCTTCCAAAGGCGGTTGGGGCAGGATCAGGAATAAAGGACAGCCTGCTGTACCTGGTTATGAATTACGGCATAGGCTCGATCAATCTGAACACCCTGGCCATTGCCGATACCATTATCGTAAAGGATCCGGGCTCATCGGTATTCACCTACATCATTTCCTCTGCCCTGGATACCCTGAATGGTTTCATCTATGTCAATACAGGCGATTACACGCATGCCGGGACCTGCCTTGTGACCTCCATAAAAGGAGATTCAGTAACCGAATATCCCACGGGTATTTCTTCCGACGGAATTGCCATCGACATACGGGCATATGGAGCGGGAATAGGCGGGGCTCCCGGAGCATCAGCATCCGCGAAGCTTTATCCTAATCCTGTTCATGACAGGCTTAATATCAGTGTTCCGGGCAATATCACGGTGACATCCCTTTCGGTCCTCGATATCAGCGGAAGGGAAATGATGGAAATCAGACCCGGAATCTCATCCACAGGCAAATATGAAATACCTGTTCAATCCCTTGAGCCGGGAGTATATTACCTTGTTATAATGACTGCGGATGGCAGGATAGTCAAACAATTCGCGGTAAGTTCGCTTTAATAGACCGCGATCTCATCAATAAAAATCCAGCTTGGTTGCCCTTTACCTTCATGCCATGCGGGGCATACCCCGTAGTTCTTTGCAGTTACCCTCATGTACCTTGCGGGAGTTGAAGGGAATGCCTGGGTGAAGGGCTGTATGAACACCTGTTCTTCCTTTGGTGAAACAGGGTTAAGCACCTGGTTTATCGAATGCCACCTCTTTCCGTCGGAAGAGAGGGAATATTCAACATATTTCGGAAGGAAGATCCAGGCTTTCTGGTTGTGAAGCATGGTGGTCATGACCGAGGTCACGGGGATCACTTTTCCAAAGTCAATAATCACATCCATATCGTTACCAAGGTAACCCTGCCATAAACCATCATGATGGTCGGTGCTGCCCCTGAGCCCGTCGATCAGGGCGGTTTCCCCTCCTGCCGGGTATCTCTCGGACCACTGGGTCAGGTATTTGATTTTTTTCCCGACTGCAGAATGGAAGAGGAAAACACGTTCACTGATCTTTTCCTTCAGTTTGCCGTCAACGAACAGCCCTGCTTTTATCACCATATTCCCGTTGATCTCGAAAGGATCTTTATAGACTTCGGATTTTATGTTCGGGTCCTTCCCGTTAAGGGTGTAATAAATGGGCACGCCGGGTTGTTCCGACGAGATCACCACTTTCACTTTCCCGGTTTTTTTCTCAAAAATGGTATTGATAGTCGCTTTAAATGAGCCGGCAGAATAGTTCACTTTCAGGTAGTCGAGTTTCTTAAGCTGTGGGTTGAGCCTCGTCCTGAAGCTGGTAAAGTCACGGCCTGAAGCAGGGGACCAGTCCACTTCCGAAAGGGCGATCATTCTCGGCAAAGCCATGTATTGGACCTGCTTTACGCTTGGGATGAATTCGGTCCATATGTTGCCCTGGGCTCCGAGAATATGCTTTTTCTCATCGGCATTGAGTTCTTCGGGTATGGGTTCATAGGAATATACTTTCTTAAGAGTCAGGTACCCGCCGATTGCTTTGGGTTCCGTTGCAGGATCTGCCTGGTATTTGTCAAGATAACAGTAATCCCCCGGGGTCATGATGGCATCATGGCCCTGTCGGGCTGCGGCAATGCCGCCTTCCACACCCCTCCACGACATTACGGTGGCTTCAGGAGGTATGCCCCCGTCAAGGATCTCGTCCCAGCCGATGATCTGCTTGCCTTTCGAAACGACGAATTTTTCTATGCGTTTCACGAAATAGCTCTGGAGCTCATTTTCATCTTTCAGTCCTTCGGCTTTCATCCTGGCCTGGCATTTGGGGCAGGATTTCCAGTTGGTCTTCTCCGCCTCATCACCACCTATATGAATGTATTTCGAAGGGAACAGGTCCATGACCTCGGTGAGTACATCCTGCAGGAAAATGAAAACAGAGTCATTCCCGGCGCAATAAATGTCCTTGTTGGGCCAGTAGGAGCCTGTAGGTACCGTGAACGGACCACCGGTGCAGGAAAGCTGCGGATAGGCCGCAAGCACTTCAACGCAATGCGCCGGCATCTCGATCTCGGGAATGATGGTGACGTTGCGGTGGGCTGCGTAACTTATAATATCCCGGATCTCGGCCTGGGTGTAAAACCCTCCGTAATTTGCAACCTCATTTGCTTTCTGGGGCTCCCTTTTGTCCCAGGGAAATTCCTCGCGGTTAACCCTCCAGGCCCCGATCTTCGTAAGTTTCGGGTATTTCCTGATTTCTATCCTCCAGCCGTTGTCGTCGGTGAGATGCCAGTGAAATACGTTCATCTTGTACATGGCGATCAAGTCGATGTACTGGTAAATGAATTCCTTTGGGAAGAAATGACGTGAAACATCCAGGTGCATCCCGCGGTATGAGAATCTCGGATGATCCTTTATTTCAAGGCAGGGAACCGTAAATTTTGAATTAGCAGCATTGCCGGCTGAATAAACCTCGGGAGGCAGAAGCTGGATCAGGCTTTGCAGGCCGTAAAAAATACCCGCCCCTGTGTTGGACTCCACCAGGATCCGTTCGGGTGTGACGGTTAACATATAACCTTCGGCCGGGAGGTTTCCTTTCTTTGTCAACTGAAGGAAGATGGCATTCTTAACAGATTTAATGTCTTTTGGAGTTTCCTGGACTTTAATTCCTTTCAACCCTGCCTGGTCGAGGAGATCTTTGAAGAAACCTGCGCTCCATGCAGCATCGGAGTCGATCGACTCAACATAGATGCTTGTACTTGAATTGATCTCAAAAGAGCCCGTTTTCATTTTTATCGAAACCGGTTTCGGGATAATGTTGATAGTGGTATTGGCCTGGGCCAATAGTTGCAGGGATCCTGCGACACAAAGTACGGCCAGCAACAGACAGAGTTTCTTTATCATAGGTTTAATCGTTTCGGGTAAAGTACCCGCTTCCGGGGCGGAACCCGGGTCCAGGGAACGTCCTGGGGTTAATACTGTTTTATCTTAAGCGGATTTTTTGCAAAGATCAGAAATTATTCCTTCCATGGCAGCGGCATTTTCTTCCATGCTTTGTACGAGTTTCAACTGTGCCCTTGCCCTTTGAAGGTTATGGCCCGGGAAATGGATCTTGTAGTAAGTGTCGCCGGCCAGGTGGTCGGTAAGGAACCTCAGGCTGATAATGAAGGTCATGAACCTGGCTGAAAATGCGAGGTGTTTAATTTCGTTTGGTGTAAGTGAATCTCCTGCAGTTTCTATAAATCCCCTGCTGTAGGCTTTGAAAAGTTCAAGGTCTATGTTTACTTTCGAAAGATCGGGTTCATCCTCGGCTCCGGTATTTGCCCCGGTGCGGATGGCATCGCCGAAATCATACAGAACATAACCCGGCATTACGGTATCAAGGTCAACGATGCAGACAGCCCTGTTGTTGCTATCAAAAAGGATATTGTTAAACTTGGTATCGTTATGGGTTACCCTCAGAGGTATCTGCCCTGAACGGCCAAGTTTCAGTATGGTATGCATTTCCTCAGCACGTTCTTCCACAAACCTTATCTCCTCCTTCGCCTCTTCAATCCTGCCTTTGGGATCTTCCCTGCAAACCCTTCGGAAAGCTTCAAACCGGGTCTCGATATTATGAAAATCGCGTATAGTTTCAGACAGGCCTGCAGCATCCATATCGGAAGTCAGCTTAAGGAAGAGTCCGAATGCTTTTCCCCCTTCATGCGCCAGTTCAGGCCCCGGTACCAGGTCGTAGCTCCTGCTTCCCCTGATATGGTTGTACATTCTCCAGTAATTCCCATCCTCATCCTTATAATATAAAAGGTTCTCTGATGACGGGATCAGGTGCAGGCTTTCAAAAGGGATTTCATGTTTGCCTTCATCGATCTTTTTCGAAATATGTTTCGTGACTTTCAGGATGTTATCCGTAAGCATGGGAACATCAGTAAAAACTTGATGGTTGACCCTCTGCAGCACGAACTCCCTGGCTTCTTCCGGATCAGTTTTAATATGGTAGGAATCATTGATATGCCCCGAGCCAATTCGTTCGAATCCAATGGGAGTGCAATCGATCCTGAATTTTGATGCGATATGAAGGATATCTTTCAAGCAGATTACAGTTTTGCCGGCAAATATCAGGATATTTTTTCTGAACTTTTGTTTCAGTTTTTTTATATTAAAAGTCATTATCTTTAAATTTAAATTTCACCGGTGAAAAATCGTTTTAAGATTTTACTTTGTTGCATCATTCCATTCTTTACAGGATTTGAAACTCAATCACAATCTCTAAAGATTTTATGGCAACACTGTTATGGGGGAAGTGCGGACGATTTTGGAATTTCAATCGTCCCCTCTCCCACAGGCTATTATCTATTTGGGGAATCAGCATCATTTGACGGAGATGTGCATGGTCAGCATGGCATGGGTGATCTCTGGTTATTATCCATTGATTCATCCGGAAACTATCTCAACTCAGCATGCTATGGTGGTTCAGAAGATGATTATGCACAACAGATGAATCGTTGCCTTGATGGCGGGTATATGTTATGCGGATCCCCATTTTCGGTAAACGGGAATGTGACCAATAATCATGGAGGAAATGATTTCTGGGTGATCAAGGTGGATAAAAATGGTAATCTGAAATGGGAGAAATCCTTAGGTGGTTCATCACCTGATTGGGGAATGTGCGCTTCGGAAACCGCCGACGGAGGGGTAATTGCCGGAGGATGGACAGGGTCGACTGATGGAGATGTAAACTGTACGCATTATAGCAATGTAGATGCATGGATGGTCAAGCTTGATTCCTCAAGGAATATTCAATGGCAGAAATGTTATGGCGGAAGTGATATTGACGCAATTCAACGGATTCTGCCTCTGGGTGATGGTTCTTACTTATTTATGGGATCCACCAGTTCCCATGATGGAGATATCACGGATCAACATGGTGCAGGAGATTTTTGGGTGGGAAAAACAGATCATTGGGGAAATCTGCTATGGAACCACTGCTATGGAGGAACGGCATATGATAATCCTCTTTTTATTAAACAACTTTCTGATGGAAATTATATCATTGGAGGTGGGACCACATCTAATGACGGTGATGTGTCTGGCAATCATTCATTTAGCGGATACTGGGACATGTGGATCATTAAAATTTCGCCGGATGGGGTTCTTATCTGGCAACAGTGTTTTGGTGGGCATATGAATGAAGGCATGGAGGATGCAATTGAGCTATCAGGTCAGAGATTATTGTTAATTGGCTCTTCTTTTACTCCAGATAACAGTGGGGATGTCCTATGTATTCATCATGGAGCGGGTACTTATGATAATTGGCTTATCATGGTATATGACTCGACTTTGGTTGGAATCCCGGAGAATACTAAGGTTTCTGAAGATATTATTGCTTTTCCCAATCCGGCATGCGACTTTGTGAAATTCTCCTGTAAATCAAAAAACATCAATACTACCATTGACATTCAAATTACCGATCAACTGGGAAGGATCATAAAAACACTTATACTGAGTCCGGGAATCAGCGAACAAATATGGGATACGAGGAACATACTTTCCGGTATATATTGTTATTCCTATAAGTCCGGTAACCTCAGAAAGACCGGGAAAATCGTGATCATTAAATCATAAGACATGCCGGGGTACATGTCATTGATTAAACTTAAGTTTGCAGGAGTAAAAGTGATTTTAAATAGCCCGAATTCCTTTCCATTTCTAAATTAAAAAAAAATCCTGGGAATTATCTATTTTTGTAAGAACGATCAGACAATTGACAAAAGAAGAGGTTATAAAATTTTGGCTGGAATCCTCAGATAAGGATTTTCAAACTATGATTCATTTATTTGAATCAGGCGATTATATGTGGTCATTATTTATCGGTCATCTTGTAATAGAGAAGCTGCTCAAAGCTTATTATATTGACAAGCAGGATGAAAGTTATCCAATGGTCCACAATCTTCTGCGAATTGCAGAAAAAGCCGGAATGGTTCTGAATGACGAACAGCAAATCTTCTTTTCCACGGTTACGGGATTTAACATAAACTCAAGATACGATGACTATAAGCAATCATTCTATCAGAAATGCACACGCGAATTTACCTCACTCTGGATAGAAAAAATCAAAGATCAAAGATTATGGATCAAAAATCAGCTATTGAGATAGGGCGAAAATATTTCAGCTTGTTGCTGAAGAACGATTATCCTGTAAAAAGAATGTTGTTATATGGTTCCTATGCTCGTGGAAATCAAAACCCGGATAGTGATATAGACCTTGCCATTGTATTAAATGAATTGTCGGATCCTTTCCAGACCCAGGTTAATTTATTGAAACTTACCTGGAATTTTGACACCCGAATAGAGCCTCATCCATTTGATGAACAGGACTTTACTTTCACTAATCCGGTAATCATGGAAATTCTTAGAACCGGGATTGATATTTCAGTCTGATTTATTGATTTACGCAATAGTTTAGATTCTTTATCCGGATTGACCCATTATGCCTGATCCAGGATATTCTTCGCCCTCCTTATCCTTTCCGCATCCACCACCTCATACCCGTATTCCGAAAGAGCGGGTTTGCCCATCTTTACATCGTTCCTGAGGAATTGCATTGAACTGGGGACCTGCCTGGTGAGGTACAAATGAAATTCGGTGGCGCCCGTAAGCCGGATGGCTTCTTCGAGGTTGTGTTCCTTGATACCATGACCGGGCATGATGATGATACGGCCCTTAGCATGTTCAATGAGCTTACTGATCAGTCCGGCACCAAGCAGGGCGCTGTCGCTTTGCCCGGAAGTCAGAACTCGGTCTATACCTAAGGAGATGAGGTCATCCAGGGCTTTGAAGGGATCGGCTGTCATGTCGAAAGCGCGGTGACAGGTGACCTGCATAGGGCGGGAGATCCCGGTTAAAATTTCCATGCGTACCCGGTCGATTGTCCCGTCGGGCTTCAGAATACCAAAAACCACCCCGTCGGCTCCAAGCTCTTTGGCTGTGAGGATGTCATTCTTCATGATCTCAAACTCAGCATCGGAGTATAGGAAATCGGCCCCCCGGGGGCGTATCATCACCATGATGGGAATCTGCAAATGCTGCCTTGCAAACCTGATGGTTCCAGCGCTGGGAGTACAGCCTCCTTCCATCATGTTTTCGCAGAGTTCTATGCGGTCGGCGCCGCCTTTGGCGGCTTCAACAGCGGAGATAGCCGAATTAACGCAGGCTTCAAGTATTTTCTTCATTTGTAAAACATGGTTTAATTTATCTCCAAACCTACAGCCAGCGGCTCATGCCCATTCCTTCGGCGCAGTTGGTGCAGATCTCAAGCTGTTTCCGCTGACTTAGTATCTTTTGCCTGAAATCCCTGTATGCACCGCCCTTCCATATTTCACTGAAACTGTTAACCCCGATATCCCCAAGTACATTCCGGGCATCCTTGTCGTAACAGCAGGGGACTACCTTACCGTCCCAGCTGATCACACAACTGCTCCACATCCTGAAGCAATGATTCGGGAGGGTGTTTTTAATCCTCCATTCTCCATTCTCCATCCTGTATCTTGAATATTTCCCTGAGGATGGCATAAGGGGGTTGCCATTCTTAAAATTGTAAAACTGAGCGCTCTTGATTTCAACTTTATCACCTCCCCATTCGATCCCTTTCTTCCTGATCGAATGAACCTGGTTCTGGTTTGATCTCAGTACCAGGAACTGTATGATGATCTTTGGTGTATTGCTTCTTAATTTCCGTTTGGCTTTGGCCAGGGCTTTGATTCCCTGTATCACTTTTTGCAGGGAACCTCCGGCCCTGTATGATTCATAGACCTGCTGATCGGTGCCGTCGACGGAAATAATAAGCCTGTCAAGTCCTGATTTCACCGTGGCTTCAGCATTCACAGCATCCAGGAAATGCCCGTTGGTTGATGAGCTTACAAAGATTCCTTTGGACTTCGCGTAAACGGTGAAATCAAAAAAGAGGGGGTTCAGATAAGGCTCTCCCTGGAAGTACAGTGTAAGCCAGGCAAGGTCAGGGGACAGCTGGTTGATGAGCGACCTGAACATATCCATATCCATAAAGCCTGCGGGCCTGCTGAGTTCTTTCATTCCGCTGGGGCATTCGGGGCAATGCAGGTTACAACGGTTTGTAGGTTCTATGCTCACCGCAGCCGGCATCCCGTAATGAAAGGGACGCCTCAGAATACGCGACAAAAGATATCCGTATACAATTTTATAAAAATTAAGGATACGGGAGTAGGACAGGTACTTCAAGGCCTGAGCATTTTATTCAACCTGGTCGTTGGGCATGGCGTCAGGCATGATCTGCCTGTCATGCTTATCCTTTTTATGCTTTTTCCGTTTTGCAAGGAAGTCCTTGCCCAGCGAAAACAGTTTGCCCATTACGGTTGCGGTTGTGCTTACCTCGTCGATGAGGGTGCCCATAAGATTACGGAATGAAAGCAGGTGGACAAGGTTCTGGTAATTGTTTTTAATGCCTTCTTCACGACGGTCGATTTCGGTCTGTAGTCTTTCTTTCTCGCGCAGAAGGTCGGAAAGGGATTTGATTCGGTTCAACCTGACCTTGTATGGTTCGTTAGTCGTCATTTTCCTCCTCCATTATGATTTTTGAAAGTTTTTTAACCAGGGGATTGATGAAAAATTTGTACCTCATCCCGTAAATAACCAGGCCCATTATAACGTAAAATCCCACGATAATCAGGGCGCCGACGAAGGTAGGTCCGACTTCATCCCCGTACCAGAATACAAAGGCAAAGGAGATGAACAGGAGCAGGAACATGCCGAGGATAAAAAAGATCACCGACATCAGGAAGTAAGATGCCAGCCTGGCGATCTTTTCGGTTAGTAAGAGTTTGACGTAGTCTATCCTCAGGTTGACGTAATCCTTCACGTTTTCCGTTATGGATGAAATATTATCCGATATGCGGTTTGGTTCCATAATACTTTTATAAATATTGAATTAAATCTATATCCTTCAGGCCGCTGGAGTTGCCCCGTGTTCAGTCTTCCCGGCCTCGTCTTTCTTCTCGGAAGTCAGCACCTCTTTAAGTTCCTCGAAACTGGTGGGGAAGCCTTCTTCCAGTTTATCGGCAATATCCATGATTTTATCCCTGATCTTTTTCCGGGTCCTGGACCCTTTTTCGGGTGCAATGAGCATGCCGATGCCGACACCTATGGCAAGCCCGGCTACCGCAGCTATAAGGATGTTTGACTTTGAGGCCATAATTTTATTTTTAATAACGATTTATTATTTCATTTCTTTTATAAACCTGAAATTACTCAGGAATTCCGTAGCCACTATCTTCAGGAAGCCATATGCAGGAACAGCCACGATCATGGCCGGTATGCCGCCCAGGCTCGCAGCTGCTATCACAACCAGGAAGATCTCAACGGGGTGGGCTTTCACGCTCTTCCCCTGTATGAAAGGCTGGAATACATTGTTGTCGATAGTCTGCACTATCAGCATTGCAACAGCGATCTTGATGGCCATGGGCCAGATCTGGTCGTAGTTTCCTGCGCTGATCACCCCTGTTAGGCCGAGCAGTACGCCCGTGATCACCGCAATGATACCCCCTATATATGGAATAATGATAATGATACCGGCAAAAAATGCGATCACAAGAGCCCCCTCAACGCCTATGATCAGAAGGGCAATAGAGTAAGTGACTATATTGGCCATGATCTGTATGATCAGCCCGATGAAATACCTCGACAGGAGTTTCTTGCTCCTCTGCATCACATTCCTGGTCCGTTCCTCATATTTCTCAGGTACTATCCTTAATAACAGACCCGGCATCATGTGGTTGTCGTAAAGGAAGAAGAAGGAGAGGAAAAGAATGGAAAAAACGTTGAAAAAGAAGGAACCTGTGAATGAAATGATTCCTGAAAGCAGGTTGGAAAATAAATTAAAGTCGATCAGCTTGACTATCATGTCCTTCAGCGATGTTTCAAGCGTGGAGCCTTTCGGGATTATCCCGTATTGATGCAAAGTGGCCTGGAACCAGGTAATCTGGGACTGGAAGTGTTGGACCAGCTTCGTTGTATCGATCTGTGAGATCATTCCTGCTTCGCGTATGACCAGGGGAATGAAAAAGGAGAATAGTCCGAATATCAGGACTATCATCAGGATTAGCGTAATGGCAACTGCCAGCCCTCGCGGGAAATGGATCTTCCCAATCCTGATCCTGTTAAAAAGTTCCACCAGGGGCGTTCCTACAATAGAGATCACCATAGCTACGATGATGAAGACCACGATATGCGAAAAATACCAGACCAGGAAGCCGCTTATCCCAAGAAATAATAAAATGAAAAACAGCTTGTAGCGTTCGTACAATTCCGACATTATAGCTTATTTTCTACAAACCTACTGGTTTTTTACCGGAAAGTCAAGAGAAAAATAAGCTGCAACTTCTTCTTTGTAGGTGCGGTTTGCATGATGCCTTTCCTGGCTCAGGATGTAATTTTTCGCCCCCTGAAGGTTCCCTTCGCTTACCGAAGCCGCATAGTATTTCCTGTCCCATGAGAACCTCTTAACCGTAAGCGCTTTGGAATTGATCCATTTCCCCGCCTCTGTCCTCAATTCCTTAATTACCTGTTCCAGGCTCTGGTCGCTTTTAAGCCTTACAAGGCAGTGAATATGATCGACCCAGCAATTGATGATTCCAAGCTCTATATCACTCCTGGCAGCCGCGGCCTGGATGTGGTCAAGCAACTCCTGCCTGGACCCGTTTGAAAACAGGGAATGCCGCCCTTTTGTACCCCAGACGGCATGCACCCAAATCTTTGTTTGTGTCATAAGCATAGTTTATGCTTAATCCGCCATCATCCGAAAAGTGATATAAAAATGGGAAAAATTATATTTTTTCTATGATCAGCAGGGCAAAGACCAGGAAGATATACAGGTTGCCTACCAGGAAAAGGATCCTGAACCCGGTTTTTTTTGAGATGAACAGCTGATGACCGATCAGCAGTACGACCAGCAGGTTCACGCCTGCAAGCAGGTACCTGAGCTGGACAAATTTCACGATGCTGAACCATGAAAAATACATGGTGATGGCTGAGGCCGCTAAAAGCCAGGCAAGTATGCTCAGTTTCATCATAAGGGGGGAGAAGGTATCGGTTAGTACAGGGAACCCGGCTTTTTTGTATTCATCAGAATACTTCAGCATGATCAGCCAGAAATGAGGCATCTGCCAGATGAAAATAAAAACCGAGAGAAAAACCAGGAGGGGGTCGGTGAGATGGCCGCCTGCAGCCACCCAACCCATCATGAGGGGGATGGCCCCTGTAAGCGCCCCGGGAATCACGGCAAAAGCGGTCTTCCTCTTGAGAATCGTATAAACCCCGTTGTACCAGAGAACGTTAAACGCACCCAGCCCGAAAAGCACGAGGTTGCCCGTATAAATGAGGACCATGAAACCCGAAATGATGAAAATATTGGCAGTTCTGAGACCGTCGGAGATGGTCAGATGCCTTGAAGGAATGGGCCTTGACCTTGTCCTGTCCATTTTTTCGTCATACTCCCATTCCTCGTACTGGTTCAGGGCCGAGGCACCTGCAGCGAGCAGGAAAATCCCCACGACCGGCCAGAATAACGCAAAGGATACTTCACCTTTACAGATGACAGCGGAAGCCAGGGCAGAGGCAGTGACCGCGAGGGTCACGCCAGGACGGATCAATTGAAAATAGTAGCGGACTGAAGACAAATGGAAGTACCCCCGAAATCTACTTAATGGATTTTAAATACGCTATGACTTTGGCGACCTCGTCATCGCTTATAATGCCCTTATAGGATTTCATCACCCCTTTTGGAAGGCCTTTTACAACATCCTTATCAGGTTCGTACATACTGGTTTTGATATAGGCATCGTTCACCGTGATTGTATGTTCTTTTCCATCGGTCACAACAATGCTTTCCTTTCCGAAAATTCCCTTGAATGAAGTGCTCACCAGTTTTGAGCCATCCAGGGAATGGCAGCCGGTGCAGCCGTTCTTTTTTATGATCGTAAGGCCTTCGGGTTCGGCCGACTTAGCAGGCAATGCACTTATCCAGGCGTCGTATTCGGCCTGGGGAACGACTTTCACTTTGGCTTCCATGTATGAATGGTTCATACCGCAGTATTCGGCGCACAGAGCCCAGTATTCACCCGTCAGTTTGGGAATAAACCACATCTGGTTCGTTTTACCGGGTACACAGTCTTCCTTTTGCCTGAATGCCGGTACGTAAAAGCTGTGAATGACGTCAAGAGAGGTGAGATTCAGGACTACTGCTTTATTGACCGGGAGCACAAGCATGTCAGATTCCTTATCCCCCGGATAGACGAACGACCATACCCACATTTTACTCACAACGGTAACGTTCATTGCATCGGCCGGGAAGGTCCTTTGTGAACGGAATGCAACATACCCGTAATAAAACATCGTCAGGGCAAGCGCAAGC